>Ga0187886_1000844_pt1 | contig 32345 bp, 22 predicted proteins | sample June2016WEW_20_1_FD_133001 | JGI IMG/M metagenome (GOLD analysis project Ga0187886, IMG submission 133001) | Peatland microbial communities from SPRUCE experiment site at the Marcell Experimental Forest, Minnesota, USA - June2016WEW_20_150 | ecosystem: Environmental > Terrestrial > Soil >...
GACGCGCTGCTGCTCATCGTCGATGAGGCGGACGGGAGTGATGAGATTGTTCCAGGAAAGGTGTTCGAATACATCGGCGCGCAGCGCCCGATCATTGGACTTGCTCCGGAGGGAGCTATCGCGGGCTTGATGCGTGAGACACGCTCGGGTCTCGTGGCTGCGAATCAGGACATTCCTGCAATACAAGCCGCATTCATTGAATGTTATGCCAATTTTCTCTATCATAAGCCAAATTTCGAACAGGATCGGGAGGCAGTGAAGCAATATGATCGGAGAGAAATCACCCGCCAGTTAGCGGCGCTTCTTGATGCTCTCAGCCCCCGTCACTAACCCACCCCCCATTATCTCATGAGCAAATCACACAAAGAACGAACTGGCGGTCGACAGACTGCTGGCGAAACGCCGCTGATTCCCGAGCGCTACCAGCACTTCGCTGCAATCGCGCTCCTGTTTCTCAGCCTCGTTATATTCTTCAATCAGCTGATTTTTGGCGGCAAAATGTTTACCGAGGTCGACTTTCTGGCGAGCCGGAGCTTCGACACGTTTCTTTCGGACGCCAAGCAACAGGGAATCTTCCCTCTGTGGAACCCCTACATTTTCTGCGGTATGCCATCCTACGGCAGCCTGACAGTTGGCGGCGACCGGCTCTTTGATATCTCAGCGCAGATCCTCACAAACGCTTCAACCGCGTTCAGTTACATCATCCTGAACCCCTCCGAAGGCTGGGTTTTATTTTTCTACATGGTCTTCGCCGCTGGAATATATCTCATTACGTTCGAAAAGGTGAAAAGCAAGTTTGCCGCGTTTATCGCCGCGTTTTCTGCGACGTTTTCGATGTACATCATCATCTGGGTGATGAGTAACCATAACACCAAGATCGCCGTCATGGCCTTTTTTCCTTACATTTTCTATACGATTGAGCGGCTGCGTCACAAATTCAGCTGGCTTCTCGCTCTCCTGCTTGTGGTCTTACTGCATTTCACGTACATGCCGAGTCACATCCAGATGATTTTCTACATCTACCTTACGCTCGGCGTCTACTTCCTCTTCTTCCTGATCAGATCTCTTCTTAAAAAGAAGGATCCACAGACCGGAACAGACGAGTCGTCAGCGTGGAAGGGTCTTATCAGAGCAGGCGTCGTCCTTGTTCTAGCAAGCGCTCTGGCGTTCGCAATGGACGCCGACAAATACATTTCAGTCCTCGAATACAATCCCTACTCCATGAGAGGTTCGAACGCCATCGTCACCAAGAACGAGCCGGGCGATACTAAGACGGTTCAGGGTGGTCTCGACTACGATTACGCTACAAGCTGGTCCTTCGCTCCCGGCGAGATGCTGACGTGGCTTGTCCCTTCGTGGTACGGATTCGGACAGGTGGATTACAAAGGCCTCTTTTCAAATAATCAGGAGATGTCGGCCAATTTTTATTGGGGACCTCAACCATTTACTCATGCGCCTCAATACATGGGCCTTATCGTCCTGATTCTCGCTGTATTCGGATGCGTGAAGAACAGGAAAGATCCCTTCGTGCAATTCCTGGGGATCATGATTGTCTTTTCGCTTCTGATCGCGTTTGGGAGAGAGTTGCCATTTCTCTACGATCTGATGTACCGGTACTTCCCGTTCTTCAACAAGTTTCGTATTCCGTCGATGATCCTTGTGATTATCCAGATCTTCGTCCCGATTCTGGCGGCATACGGGATTGCGTCATTCGTGCGCGAGCGGAATCAACTTCGGGGAGCAGAACTTCAGAAAAGAAAGAAGTCCATCCTTGTCTGGGGCGGCGCCCTTGTTGGCGTCTTCGTCCTGCTTTCCCTGACATTCGAAAGTTTGCTTCCACGACAAGCGTTGCAGAATGTTCTCGCTCCCATTGCCCAACAAAATTTGCCGCGGGACCGGGTAGTCGAGCAATTCATGCGCCAGGTTCCCGCACAATATATATCGGAAGCTTCTTCAACGCTCACAAAGATGGCGACCAACGATATGTATATCGCCATTGTTCTCCTCATCGTGACGTTTGGAGCGCTGTACATCTTCATTCAGAATCAAATGAAGTACACGACCTTCATTGTCGTCCTCACGCTCGTGATCGGCTTCGATCTGTGGCGAATCGACGTGAAGCCTATGGAACCGCACGATAAATCCGTGCGACAGCAGGCATTCGCGACTCCTGAATACGTCAAGTACCTGCAGCGCGATACGACACTCTATCGCGTCCTGGAATTCCAGAACGGTCGCCCACCCTACAACAACATGCTCGCCTACTGGCGCATTCAAAGCGCGTATGGCTATCAAGGGGCCAAGATGCGTGCGTATCAGGATATGGACGACGTGATCGGGATGGGGAACCCTATGCTGTGGGGACTGATGAACGTGAAATACATCATCACGAACACGCCGGATTCGAGCGCTGCGATCGGCCTCGTTTACAATGGCCGCGATATGAAAGTGTACGGTAATCGATTTCTGCTTCCGCGCGCGTTCTTCGTCAATCGGTACGAAGTCGCAGACGGCCTGACGATTCTCAACAAGATCAAGGACATGGCATTCAATCCCCGCGACGTCATGTACTTCATGGAAGACCCGAAAATCTCCGTTGAGCCAGCTAATCCGGCAGCAGTCGCGGACATTGTTCACTATGGCATTCAAGACCTCGAGATGAACGTCAGGACTGGAGGCAACAACCTCCTCTTCCTGAGCGAGGCCTACTACCCGGTCGGATGGAAGGCATTCCTCGACGGCAAGGAAATCCCGATTTACCGGGCGGACTATTTGTTCAGAGCGGTTGTCGTACCGGCGGGTCAGCACAAACTCGTGATGAAGTTTGAGCCCAAAGGATTTTACCTCGGCAAGAACCTGAGTCTCGCCGCAAACATTCTTGTATTGGGAGGGCTGGGATTCTTCGGCTTCGATTATTGGCGCAAGAAAAAAACACCAAAACAGGCCGATGAACAGGCTAAGGCGTAACCATTCGGCCAGGCGTGGGGCGTAGCGATGTGTGGCATTTGCGGCATCTATAAGTATGGCAACCCGAACCAGGGGTTCGATGAGGCCCTTCTCGTCAGAATGAGCGACAGCATCAAGCATCGCGGTCCTGATGACTCGGGCACGTTCGTTTCCCCCGATCACCGCGTTGGGTTCGGCTTCCGGCGTCTCTCCATCGTCGATCTCTCGCCCGCCGGCCACCAGCCGATGTTCACACAGGACAAATCCGTCAGCATTGTCTTCAACGGCGAGATCTACAATCATCTCGTCATACGAAAAGAACTCGAGGCAAAGGGATACAAGTACCGCTCGCGCTCCGACACCGAAACGATCCTGTACGCGTATCAGGAGTACGGCCTGAACTTTGTCCACAAGCTGCTCGGCATGTTCGCGCTGGCATTGTGGGATGAGAAAAAACGGATCCTTGTTCTCGCGCGTGACCGTATCGGGATCAAGCCGCTCTATTACACGATTGGCGACGGCCAGTTCATCTTCGGTTCGGAGATCAAGGCGATTCTCCAGCATCCGTCCGTGTCCCGCGAACTTGATCCACAGGCGATGGATGCGTACCTGACGTTTCTCATCAGTCCCGCTCCACTGACGCTCTTCAAGAACATCCGTAAGCTCGAGCCAGGACATTTTATGGTCGTCGGGCAGGATGGAGTCCAGAGAGACGAGCAGTACTGGGACCCGGTTCCATTCGGCGAGCAGCCGTCGATAGATATCGACGGGACTCCGATTCCGCATTCAACGCTTGTTCAAAACGCGGCGGGAATGACGGAGGAATCGTGTATCAGCACGATTCGGTCGCTTCTCAAACAGTCTATTAAAGACCGGATGATGAGCGATGTGCCGTTCGGCGTTTTCCTCAGCGGCGGGATCGATTCGAGCACAAATGTCGCGTTGATGGCCGAGCTGATGGACCGTCCGGTGGATACGTTTTCAGTCGGCTTCAGAGACCTTGAAAAGTACAACGAGCTCGGCTATGCACGGCAGATCGCCAATGAGTTCAAGACGAATCATCATGAGGTGATCATTGATCAGAAGATGGCCTTCGATTTTCTTCCGAAGCTCATCTACCATCAGGACGAACCGCTTGCTGATCCGGTCTGCATTCCCCTTTATTTTGTTTCCAAGCTTGCACGCGACAACGGGACGATAGTCGTTCAGGTCGGCGAGGGGAGCGACGAGCAGTTTGCCGGCTACCAATCGATGCTCCGCGAGCTGCGGTTCTACAACACGGCATGGAAGGCGTACGGGGCACTCCCTGGCTTTGCGAAGTCGTTCATCTACGGAGCGGCAGCGCTGTTTCTGGAAAGGAAGCAGGAATACCTGGCGCTCGATTACATCCGCAAGGGGTTGAAGGGAGAAGAGCTATTCTGGGGAGGCGCAATCAATTTCACCGAAACGCACAAGCGTTTCCTGCGCGATGGCCAGCGGAAGACTGATCAGCAGTTCCTCCAAGCCCTTGTGAAGAGCTGGCACGACGAGCTGCTCCGGCGCGATCCCGGAGCGGACTATCTGAAGCGAATGATCTACCTTGAGTTCAAAAACCGTCTGCCGGAGCTTCTCCTGATGCGTGTCGACAAGGTATCCATGGCTACCTCCGTCGAAGCAAGGGTTCCGTTCCTCGATCACCGGCTTGTCGAGTACTCTATGACGATTCCTCAGGATTTCAAGATCAAGAACGGAGAACCGAAATACATCCTGAAGAAAGCGGTGGAGGGAATTGTTCCGAACAACATCATCTACCGGAAAAAACAGGGATTTGCCGCTCCTGTGAGCGAATGGTTGAGGAATGAATGGTCGACCTACGCTGAGAACACGATCCGGGAATCGACACTTGTGAAGCAGGGGATTTTGCAGTACGGTTTCATCAAATTGATGATCGAAAGTCATCGCGGGCGGAAGGTCGATGCCGGCCAGAATATCTGGAACCTGCTGAACCTTGTTCTGTGGCACAAGTACTGGATAGAGGGGAAAGAGATTTAAGAACGTGGTGGTCTAGCAGTAACAGTTCGAAACACGAATCTCTAAACTCGAAACTCTAGACAAATCCGAAATACGAAACTCGAACCTCAAAACTTCCTCGGCTAGGAACTTTTTGTATTTCGTGCTTAGGATTTCGGATTTCTTTCGGTTTTCGATATTCGGATTTAGGATTTCATTTTGTGATTTCGAATTTCCTTAGGATTTCGGTATTCGGATTTAGGACTTTTATCCGACTAGTAATCGACCATGATTGACACGAGCGACGAAGCATTGAAAGAGCAAATACGAGAGTACTGGAACGCTCACCCTTGCGGCACGCAATTTACGCACCTCGAGTGGGGATCGAAGCAATTCTTCGACGAGGTCGAGAGGTTCCGGTACGACACGCAGCCCTTCATGCGGAAGCTGATGGAGTTCGACAACTTCCGCGGTAAGCGGCTGCTGGAAATCGGTTGCGGTCTGGGCACGGACCTGCTCCAGTTCGCTCGGGGAGGCGCAATTGCAACCGGAGTCGATCTTACGCCTGCAAGCATTGAGCTTGTGAAGAAGCGGTTCGCTCTTGAAGGAATTCCCGTGGACGCAAGGGTTGCCGACGCGGAGAATCTCCCTTTTCCGGATGCATCATTCGACGTCGTATACTCCTTCGGAGTTCTTCACCATACGCCGAACACACAGAAGTCGATCAACGAGGTGTATCGAGTTCTTAAGCCCGGTGGCCGCATTATCATCATGCTCTACCACAAAGATTCCGTCCATGTGTATCTGGGGGCTCCCCTTTTCAAGATTACGCACAAGTTGCGCGCTGGCGCACGATCACTGGTGGAGGATTGGGTCCGGGTGTATGATGGAGCTGAGAATCCGCTGGGAAAAGCGTATTCGAAATCAGAACTCCGAAAAATGTTCTGGCGGTTCAAGGACCTCAGCTTCGCTGCCTGTGACCCGATTCGCCGCAAATACCCGGCCGCGGTCAACTGGATCAATCAAAAACTCCTGAGCCGGCAATGGGGATTCTGGCTGGTGATAAAAGGAACAAAAGCGTGAGACGTAAGACGTTAGACGTGAGATGAAAGCAATGTAGGCCCGACATTCGTGTCGGGGATCCCGGAATTCCTTCCGGGGGGAACCAAGGAGACGAATGAGCACAATCAAATTTGCGATCATTGGGTGCGGACGGATCGCTCAGCGCCATGCGGAGCACATCAGCACAATGGCGAATCTGGCAGCCGTGTGCGACATCAAGCGACAGCGCGCGGATGCACTCGCAGCGAAATACAAATGCCGTGCATATGGAAGCATCGATGAGCTGTTGGCGGGTGAAACCGGCGTCGACGTTGTCTCTATTTGCACTCCCAACGGACTCCACGCTGAGCACACGATCAAGGCGCTGCGAGCCGGGAAGCATGTAGTGTGTGAAAAACCGATGGCGCTGCGCGTTGCCGACTGTCGAAGAATGATTGAGGAAGAGGCACGAAGCGGCAAAAAGCTCTTTGTTGTAAAGCAAAATCGATTCAATCCACCGATTGCCACGCTGAAAAAAACAGTCGATGAGGGACGACTTGGCCGCATCGTCAATGTCCAGCTCAACTGCTTCTGGAACCGCTCGGACGCATACTACAAGGAATCGGACTGGAAGGGCTCACTTGATCTCGACGGTGGCACTCTGTACACACAATTCAGCCATTTCATCGACCTCTTGATCTGGATGGTCGGCGACATCGGAGCTCTTCATGTTCTTACAGGAAATTTCTTCCATCAATCGACGATCGATTTCGAAGACACAGGGGTTGTTGCGCTGGAGTTCACAAACGGCGCTCTCGGCACCATCAACTACACGGTGAACAGCTACAAGAAGAACATGGAAGGATCGATTACGCTCTTCGGCGAGAAGGGGACAGTCAAGATCGGCGGGCAATACCTCAATGCTCTCGAATATCAATGCATTGAAGGATACGAAATCACGAACGTTGCACATTCCGCCCCGGCCAATGATTACGGCTTCTACCAGGGCTCGATGTCGAACCATGACAAGGTGTACCAAAACGTGCTCGATGTGCTGACCAATAACCACGCGGTTGCGACCAGTGGCCTCGAGGGATTGAAAACCGTTGAAGTGATCGAACGAATCTACGCACAAGCGAACATCGGCCCGAGGACGTAATCTATGGACTACAAAGTGTATCCGAATGTTCAGATAGGTAAGAACGCGGTCATCGAAGAGTATGTCATCATCGGTGTTCCGCCCCGTGGCAAGAAACCAGGAGAGCTCCCCACGATTATCGGAGACGACGCCGTCATCCGCTCGCACACGGTCATCTATGCGGGGAACAAGATTGGGAACAACTTCCAGACCGGGCACCACGTTCTCGTCCGCGAAGAGAATGAATTTGGCGACAACGTAAGCATCGGCAGCTCGTCGGTCGTCGAGCACCACATCCGGATGGGGAACAACGTGCGCATCCATTCTCAGGCATTTGTACCGGAAATGTCGATCCTCGAAGACGGCGCATGGATCGGGCCGCAAGCGGTCATCACCAATGCCGCCTATCCTCTCTCCCCTAACGTCAAGAATGAGCTCAAAGGGGCTCATGTAAAGAAAAACGCAAAGGTCGGTGCAAACGCGACGCTGCTTCCAGGTGTGACCATCGGCGAGAATGCCCTGGTAGGTGCCGGAGCAGTGGTCACGAAAGATGTCCCCCCGAACAAAGTCGTGGCGGGGAACCCGGCGAAGGTTATCAATGATGTGTCCAACCTTCCGTATGAAGAGCGCCGATGAAGATTCCGTTGGTTGACCTGAAAGCTCAGTACGCAAGCATCAAGCCAGAAATTGACGTCGCCGTTCAGCGCGTGCTGGATGAAACGGATTTCATCAGTGGAAGCGCTGTGTCGGAATTCGAAAAATCCTTCGCTGCATATTGTGGAACCCGTTCTGCGGTCGGCCTGGCAAATGGCACAGATGCTTTACAGCTGTCGTTGCTTGCCCTCGGTGTGGGGAAAGGTGATGAGGTTATCACCGCCGTCAACACGTTTATTGCAACCTCTGAAGCTATCTCCGCGACAGGTGCCCGACCCGTATTCGTCGACAATGATCCTCAGACATACACAATCGACATCAGGAAGATTGAAGAAAAGATTACGCCGCGCACCAGAGCGATCATCCCCGTACATCTGTATGGTCAGCCTGCATCAATGGACGCGGTCAATGAGATTGCTGCACACCACAACCTGGCTGTGGTCGAAGACGCCGCTCAGGCTCACGGAGCCATCTTCAAAGGCAAGACTGTGGGAACAATGGGCAGACTGGCGGGCTTTAGTTTCTACCCCGGCAAGAACCTCGGTGCATACGGGGATGCCGGGGCGATTGCGACAAACGACGAGGCGCTTGCCAACAAAGTTCGCATGCTTGCGAACCACGGCCGGCTGAAAAAATACGAGCACGAAATCGAGGGCTACAATAGCCGCCTCGATACGCTTCAGGCAGCAATTCTTTCTGTGAAGCTGCGTCATCTTCGCGCGTGGACAGAAAGACGCCAGCAGAATGCATCTACCTATTCAAAACTCCTTGCAGGCACACCAGACATTGTCACGCCTGTTGTTCACGCTGGTGCTACTCACGTATACCATTTGTATGTCGTGCGCGTTCAAGAACGCCAGAAGGTCCAGCAAGCGCTCAAGGAAGAGGGGATTGCCACGGGTATTCATTATCCGATTCCCCTCCACATGCAGCCAGCTTATAAACACCTGGGACTTCCGACTGGATCATTTCCCGTCGCGGAGCGCTTTGCCGGCGAGATTCTGAGTCTGCCCATGTACCCCGAGTTGTCAGCCGATCAGATTGCATTCATTTGCGATACACTGATCAAGGCTTGCCATTCGTCTACTGCCAGCAAACCGGTTTAATCGATGGCCTCATCCTCGACCCCTCAAAGTCCGAACTCCGGGACCGGCACCTTCCTTAAGAATAAAGACATCGTCATTATTTCGATTTCCGATTGGGAGGGGCCAAAACGGATCCGGCAGTTCTTGTCGGAAGAGCTGGCGCGACATGGAAACAGAGTGTTATTCGTCGAGTCTCAGTACACCCTTTCGAAGTTCCTTCAGAAACCGAGCCTCTCCCGCGCTTTTCGGTTCCTTAAGGGGCCACGCCGTCTGTTTGAGAATCTCTATCTCCTCGCCACATTTCCCTTCATCCCCGGCGGCGAATTCAGCGCCGGTATCAGCCGGACAAATTGGAATCTCGAGCGATCGTTTCTCCGACAGGCGATGAAACACTTGGGATTTCGTGATCCCCTTCTCTGGATTTTTGCGTACAACGCCAGTCCGCTGATCGGAAAAATGGGAGAATCCCTCTCACTCTACTTCTGTAACGATGCCTTCAGCCTCCTTGTAGATTCAAAATCGCTTCAGGAGCGAATCGAGCTGCTCGAGCAGGAAGTGATGGGAAAGGTTGATATTGTTTTTACTGTTTCAGACAAACTATCGGAAGAGAAATCCAAGTTCCATAAAGCCGTTCATACCATTTGTCACGGTGTCGATTATCCGCTTTTCGAGCGCGTTGCCGAATCAGGAGCCGGCCGGCCGGTTGATATGCCCTCCGGGAAGCCTGTCATCGGGTACTCAGGGGTCATTCGCTATATGCTCGACCTTGATCTCATTCGATTCCTTGCAGATCAAAAACCGGACTGGGACTTTGTCCTTGTAGGTCCTGTGACCGAGAGCCGATCTGCGTTTTACACCCAGATCGAAAACCTCAAGCGGCGCTCAAACGTTCATTTCCTTGGACCAAAACGCCCCGAAGAGCTGCCATCATACGTCAATTCATTTGATGTCTGCCTTCTTCCGTATGTTAAAGGAGAAGTCTCCAACTATTACGCTGCACCGCTCAAGTTCTACGAGTATCTGGCAGCCGGTAAGTGTGTCGTATCCACCGTTGGAATTAAAGAGTACGATCGCGACGTTGTCATCAACTGCACATCCCCACAAGAAGTGCTCGCCGCCATCGTCGATGCTCTTTCCAACGATTCGGCTGAGCTTGCTCAGAAACGGAAAGAGATCGCGAAACGAAATAGTTGGTCAGAACGAGTCCGTCAGATCGATGCCATACTCGCTGCCGGATCGAAATGATCGCTACACCGTCTAAGAGATTATGAAAAACATAAACCAAGAAGACGCCGGGGGCACGAAGCCAGAAGTTGTTTTCCTTCCTTACTTTTTGTGCCTTTGTGGTAAGATCGCTTCTCAAAGCTTATGAGCATGGGAATTCTCGGACGTAATTTTCTCCATACAGCCGTCTCGAACTTCGTTCTGAAGTTCGTCGTCGGCATGGTCATTGCCGTTGTAACCGGCAACGCTCTCGAGCCGGCAGGGCGCGGAGAGTACTTCCTTCTCGTCCTGATCATAACCACGATGACGACTGTGTTCAACTTTGGCGTTCCCGGCACGAACACCTATTTCACGGCACAGAAGAAATTCAGTCCCGCACAGCTCACGCGAGCGTCAATCATTCTCACGATCCCGATCAGTATCTTGAGCTTCGCTCTCCTGTACTTGATGTACGCTCTACGGCTCAATTTCCTTTTCCCGACAGACAAGCTTACGCCCGCGGTGGTTGCTTCGCTGGGGATCATTCCTGTCGTTCTCTACACACAGTTCGCGCAAGGCATTATCGTCGGCGAAAACAAAATCACGCTGAACAACTACATATCCCTCAGCAGCCAAGGAGCCCTCGCCATTACGCTCACAATTCTATATTTGATTCATGTCCTGACGGTGACGATCGCGATTGGGCTGTATGCGGCCAGTTTTCTTCTCGCCCTTGGTATCATCATCTACACTTCGTTTCCACCGTTGGCTGAAGTTTTTCGTGCGCGTCTTCATTGGAGCGAGTACCGGGAATTGATTGGATTCTCCGCCACAATCCACATCGGAAATCTGGCGCAGTTCTTCAACTATCGTCTCGATGCGTTCATCGTCAGCTATTTTCTCGGACTCGCGGCTGTCGGTATATACAGTTACTCGAAGACCTTCGCCGAGTCCGTATGGCTCCTGTCTGCTTCGATGGCCGCCGTTCTTCTGCCAACACTGGCAGGACAACATGCTCATTCCAAAATGATCGCGGTAAAAGCAGTTGTGGCGACGTTCGCGGTATCTCTGGCCGCCGGACTCGCTGCATTCCTGGTCGGGCCTCCAATAATTAAGATTCTTCTTCCTCGGTTCGTCGGCTCGATCAACCCGTTTCTTTTCCTCCTCCCCGGCGTGGTTATTTTTTCCCTCACCAATGTTCTCGCGACATACCTGACAGCCGCTGGAAAGCCCGGCTACAATGCCGCCATAGCGTTTATTTCGTTTCTATTCACGGTCATTTTTGATATTTTGTTAATTCCAAGGTATGGTATGTCCGGAGCCGCTTTCGCCTCCGGTATTTCGTACACGATGTCGTCAATTATGACCGTCGGCGTCTTTTGGCGAGTCTCGAAGATGACAGTACGCGAGTTTCTGGAGATCTTGCGGTCGATGACAACGGATTTCCGGAGTATCGTCACGCGGATGCGTAGGCGACTCGGCCTTGGAGATGATCAATCCGGGATCACAGGAACGAAATGAAGAGTTACATTAAGCAATTCTCCGAGCGGCCCCAATACCTCTCGGAACGGCTCTATTTTGAGCGGTTCCACGGGGCATCCAAGGGTCCCATCCTTGAAATCGGCTGCAGCGTCGGTCACCATACGCAGTTTGGCGCCGACCGGAAGATCGGAATCGACTACGATCTTGACGCCCTGAAGATCGCCCGTGGCAAGGGTTTTACGGTCGCGCAGGTTGATGTTCAACCCGGACTCCCGTTCAAGGATGCGTCGTTCACCTCCATCGATTGTCAACACGTCATTGAGCATGTCGAAAACCCCTTGTTCTTGATGAAGGAATGCCTGAGGGTTCTCAAGCCGGGTGGTCGCGCGGTGGTTGTCACACCCAATGTCCGTGCCGTCGGTTTCGAATTCTACATCGATTACACACACATCAGACCGTTCACATCGACAAGCCTCGAGCGGATTGCGTACGATGCCGGCTTCTCGACCTACAGCGTCCTGTACTCCTACACTGGAATTCCACTGACGAAACTCCTGAACCAGCGTGGGCTGCTTTCCATCGAAGGAGCGCTCAAGACTCAGTCTTTTTTTTACTCACTCGGCGTCAAAGTGAAAGAAACCCTCGTCCTTGTCGCTGAGAAATGACTTCCTGAAGAATGAACAGCCGTCAGAAAATACTGATCATCTGTCCCGGGGCAAAATCCCCGTTCGTTCGCAGCGATGCCGCGATCCTTTCGAAACGATATCCCACAGAGATTCTCGGCGTTGATACGCTCCCATCCCCGCGGAAACTCTTCCTCCTCTTCCGGCTTCTTTCTCTTCTCCTCAAGGGAGAAGTTCTGATGGTGCTGATGTATTTCTCGGTACCGACGTACGCACCGTTCGTTGTCACGCTGGCGAAGCTCTTCGGAAAGAAAATTGTTGTCATCACCGGCGGATATGACACAACGTACGTCCCGGTCATCGATTGGGGAGAGATGAAAACCTGGTGGAAGCGCATCGCGCAGAGATATGCACTCTTCATGGTAGATTTGGTCCTCTGCTTCTCGGAATTCTCAAAGAGCGATGTTTTGAAGTATTCAAATCCGAAACGCGTCAAGGCGCTCTACTTTGGGATTGATACCGAATACTTCAAGCCGGCCGGACCGAAGGAACCGCTCGTGATCACTGTCTGCTTTCAAGTGAACGAGAGCACGCTCATCCAAAAGGGATTGCGCACAATGATTGAAAGCGCCCGTTCGATACCCGAGGCGCAGTTCGTCCTGATCGGTGAGACGAGCAACGATGCTGCAGTTGCGGAAGCCCGTCGCACAGCTCCGCCCAATGTCCGCTTTCATGATAAGTTCACCTTCGGCCAGGAATTGCTGCAATTCTATCAGCGTGCGACGGTCTATGTGCAGGCCTCCGCACATGAAGGATTTGGAATCGCCAACACCGAGGCAATGTCATGCGGGTGCATACCGGTCGTGACAAACACAACAGCGTTGCCCGAAGTTGTCGGTGACGCAGGTTTCTTCGTACCGTTTGGAGATGTACCGGCGACTACAGAAGCGATCAAGCGCGCGCTAGAATCACCCGAATTGGGAAAGAAGGCCCGAGCGCGGATCATTGAGAATTTCACATTCGACATCCACGAACGCACGTTGCTTGCCGACGTGCGCTCTGTGATCGGTCACTAACGGCAAGAGAGGTCTACAAGGATTATGAATATCGTCGTCATTGGTGGAGCCGGATTCATCGGATGCAATGTTGCGGACTACTACCTGAAAAACAAGCACCACGTAACAGTCTTCGACAACTTCTCCCGCAAGGGAACGCTGCAAAACCTGCAGTGGCTGCAGACGAAGTACAAAGAGAATCTCTCCGTTGTGCAGGGGGATACCCGGCTGGATTTCAATAAGCTCAAGGCGACTGTGATCAAAGCGGATATCGTGTTCCACCTTGCTGCACAGGTGGCTGTTACAACTTCCGTTGTGGATCCGCGTGAAGATTTTGAAATCAATGCGCTTGGAACGTTCAATGTTCTCGAGGCCATCCGGCTCTCCGGCAACAAGCCCGTTGTCCTCTACTCCTCAACCAACAAAGTGTATGGCGGGATGGAGCACGTCAAGATCGTGGAACGGAATGGCGAGTATGATTATGAAAGCCTCCCGCACGGGGTGTCGGAAAGCGAACAGCTCGATTTCCATTCACCGTACGGATGCAGCAAGGGAACGGCTGATCAGTACATGATTGACTATTCAAGGATCTACGGGCTCCACACGGTTGTGTTCCGTCAGTCGTGCATCTACGGATACCGCCAATTCGGAGTTGAAGACCAGGGCTGGGTGGCGCACTTCACGATTTCGGCAATGTTCAATCGCGCTCTTTCGATCTACGGTGACGGCAAGCAGGTGCGTGATGTACTGTTCATTGATGACCTCGTTCGTGCCTACGATATGGCGACGCAGCAGATCGACAAAACCTGCGGCAAAGCGTACAACGTCGGCGGCGGACCGCAGAAGAAGATGTCGTTGCTGAAGCTCATCGCCCATCTCGAGAAGTTTTTCGGAAAGAAACTGAGCTATACATTTGCCGACTGGCGTCCGGGTGATCAGCGTGTGTTCATCTGCGACATCCGGAAGGCGAAAAATGAATTTGGCTGGGAGCCAAAGATCGGTGTCGAACAAGGCGTGCAGCTCCTCGCCGGATGGGTGAAAGAGAACAAGGACGAGTTCAGTTCAATCTACTTTTGAGTTCATGAGCCACTCACAAATCCGAAATTCGAAACTCTAAACAAATTCTAAACTCGAAACTCAAAACTCCATCTCTACGACGTGTCAGATTTCGATTTTAGGAATTTGGATTTCTTTCGCGCTTCGATATTAGAATTTAGGATTTCAAACTTGGTATCCCTAGTGAATTCGAGACCATCATGTGTGGCATAGCCGGCATATTCTCCCCTGCAGGGAAACCAGTTGACAGCCGTCTGCTCGTCCGGATGACCACCGCACTGCGGCATCGCGGTCCGGATGACGAAGGCTACATCCTCGCGCACACGCCATCCGCGAAGACCCAACCCTTCCGTGGAATCGACACGATCCACGAGATCACCGACCCGGATATCAACGCCTCCTTGTCGTTCGATGACGCTCCCAATCTTGGACTCGGCTGGAGAAGACTCGCCATCATTGATCTCTCCCCTACCGGCCATCAGCCGATGGCAAACACCGATCATAGCATCTGGATCATCTTCAATGGAGAGATCTACAACTACATCGAACTCCGCAAAGAGCTTCAGGCAGCAGGCTTTGTTTTCCATACACAATCCGACACGGAAGTTATCATCCACGCATACACCGCGTGGGGCCCCGAGTGCGTCAATCGGCTGAACGGGATGTGGGGTTTCGCGCTCTATGACACGAAAGCGCGAAAGCTGTTCTGCGCCCGCGATCGTTTCGGCATCAAACCATTCTACTATTGGTGGGACGGGACCACATTCCAGTTTGCCTCGGAGATCAAGGCGTTGCTTGAATCGCGGGAGATCCCACGCGTCGCAAACAATGGTATGGTCTACGATTACCTCGCACACAGAATCATCGATCACACAGACCAGACGTTTTTCGAGTCCATCTACCAGCTCCGCCCCGGCCACTGGCTCGAGATCGATCAATCAAGTTTGCGGACACACCGGTACTACCAGCTTGAATACTCCCCGGAAGTCGGTCGCTTTGACGAGGCTCAGTGCCGGAAATTTGCCGACGAATTCCGTGAGCGTTTTACAGATTCCATCCGCATCCACCTTCGTACAGATGTCACGCTCGGGAGCTGCCTTAGCGGCGGACTTGATTCGTCTTCGATTGTTTGCATCGGTAATCAACTGATCTTCGGATCGGAAGGTGTGAGTCGGGCGATCGTCGGAGATCGACAGAAGACGTTTACAGCAACTTACGCTGACGCGCGGTTCAGCGAAGAAAGGTTCGTGCAAAGCGTCATCGGCCAGACTCACGCCGACCCGTTCTTCATTCAGCCATCAAGCGATGGACTGCGGGCAGATCTTCCTGCGTTTGTGCGCGCACATGACGAACCAGTCATTTCCACGTCGATGTACGCACAATGGAACGTGATGAAGCTTGCCGCACAGAACAAGATCAAGGTGCTCCTTGACGGTCAGGGGGGCGATGAACTGCTCGGCGGTTACCGCTGGCATTTCCCCGTCTTCCACGGCCAATTGCTCAAGGAACTCCGCTTCGGCGACCTTCTCCAGGAGCTTGGGGCAACACGGGGGGTGACAGGCCTGTCGATGATTTCCCTGGCAAAACCAATCCTACAGAAACTCGCCAAAGCAATTGTTCCACGGACCAAGAGGGCCGGATTTCTTGGAGTTTCCGGCTATCTGAACCGTGACTTCGCTGGAAATAGTGCCACGAGAGCGATGGCTTTGACCAAGAGCGATTTCAGTCTCCAGCGACGGCTGTGGGAGGAGGAGACGCTCTTCAACCTCCAGCAGTTGCTCCATTATGAAGATCGTAACTCAATGGCGTTTTCCATAGAGGCACGAGTGCCATTTGTTGAGTACCGTTTGATTGAATTTGTGATGAAGGTTCCTGCGGTGTATAAGATTCACGTCGGTTGGTCCAAGTATCTTCTCCGGCGCGCCATGGAAGGGGAACTCCCAAAGGACATTCAATGGAGAAGGGACAAGATGGGATTTGTTACTCCCGAAGAGCTTTGGATGCGCGAACTTCACGGCGATTTCCTCAAGATGCTGCGTGGACAACCGTTGCGTGCGGGACGCTTTATGCGATCGGAGAAGTTCGTGAACGATTTTGGCCAATCGGCGCTCCCGTTTGCCAGCAGCGACACCTGGCGCTTCCTGAATCTCGAGTTCTGGATGCGCGAATTCGGTGTCAGCTGAGGCATCTCCACACCATCCTTTTCAAGCTGATGATAAAAGTCCATACCCGTCGGATCATGCATCGCCTCGTCAACCCGTTGATGTGGCAATGGTACGGGTGTAACCAAGTTGAGCGGCTGACAGACGCCGGCTTTCGGAGTCTCTTCCCGTTCCATCAAGATCCGAACGGATTCCTGCAGGATTTCCAAGAGGCCGCACGGCTCCGCTTCTTCTTCCATCCCCGCAATAAGAAGGATTTTTTTCTGTACCTCCTGACGCAGACACAACCGTACGAAGAGGTGCTCTCCGACGCCCAGGATGTCCTCGAAAACAAGTTCGAGGCATTCGGATTGGGCAAGATCAGCTTGGGCGAGAACATACACTGGCAGAGGGATTTCAACAGCGGGAAGATATGGCCGTTGAAATCTCTTTCAGCCGGCGAACTTCTCGATATCGGCCAGCCTTCGGATATCAAGATCGTGTGGGAGATCAACCGGTTTCATCAAGTATGGTGGCTCGGGAAAGCGTATTGGGCTACACAGAGTGAGGACTATGCGCGGAAGTTTGGCGAGCTTGTTGAGGATTGGATTCAGAAGAACCCGGTCGGGCGTGGACCGAACTGGAGCATTGCGATGGAAGTAGCGATGCGCGCCTGTAACTGGATCGCCGGTTACTATTTCTTCTGTGATTCCAAGTCGCTCTCGGAGGAGTTCTGGCTCAAATTCCTGAAAAGTCTCTATGCGCACGGCCGCTATGTTGAAAGTCATCTGGAGTACGCGAAACACAACGGCAATCATTTGCTTGCCGATGTCGTTGGCCTGCTTATGTTGGGGACATTCTTCCGTTCCGCACCATTCGGAGCTCGATGGGCAGAGTGGAGTTCGAAGGCACTACAGGAAGAGATGCAGACGCAGGTCTACCCTGACGGCGTGAACTATGAGAAATCGATAGGATATCATCGCCTTGTCCTGGAGCTTTTCTATACGGCCGCCATACTCTGTCAGCACAACAGGATTCCGCTCGAAGACGCCTTCGTGAAGCGACTGGAAAAGATGTTTGAGTTCGTTCAGGCGTACACACGACCTGACGGCTCTGCGCCGGTAGTAGGTGACGCCGACGATGCGCGACTTTTCCAGTTCTCAGCCCGGGAAGATTTCAACGATCATCGTCACGCGCTTTCAGTGGGAGCGCTTATGTTCGACCGCGCCGACTTTCGATCGGCGACAGAGCGCTTTACACAAGACGCCCTTTGGCTCTTCGGTGGTGAGGGATTTGAGAAACACCAGCGGCTGCAGTCATCCAAGACACCGATTCCCTCCAGGGATTTTCCTAACGGCGGGTACTATGTGATGCGTAACGAACACGCTCACGTGTTCATCGATGCGGGTGATATTGGAATGCAGGGACGCGGCGGACACGGACACAACGACACTTTCAGCTTCGAGCTCTGGTGTGACGGATCGCCGCTGATCGTGGACTCAGGAACGTTTACCTACTCAGCGGACGTCTATGTGAGAAACGAGTTCCGCCGTACACCGGCACACAATACACTCGTCGTCGACAAAACTGAAATTGCAGACTTCACGGGATTGTGGTCTATCAGGACCGACGAAACCCGTCCGCGTGTGTTGACATGGAACCCTGGCGCCGACCGCACTTGCCTTGAGGCGGAACAGTTCGCATATCTCTCGCTTCCATCCAGAATCTCTCACCGTAGAACCTTCGAGTTAGTGCAATCTCCATTCTCCCTGATCATTACCGATGCGCTGGAGGGATCGGGCTCCCATTTGTTTGAGAGCTATCTTCACTTCGCACCGCAGGTTTCAATCGAGCTGGCCGGCACCCAAAAAGGCATAGCAAAGAACAAAAACGGACGTTATATTGTCACGGTCAGCAGAGGAGAATTCTCACTCGAAGAGACTTGGTACTCCAGGAGTTATGGTGTGAAGGAAAGAAACGGGACGCTGAAGCTTTCATTGAACGCCATTCTTCCCGCCGACATCCAGATTATCCTGTGCCGGGAAGCAACTATCTGAACTCGCTATACCGAAAGAGCGGCTCTTATGGTGAAAAAGAACCAACCATCCCGAAAGAACCCGACAATCTCGATCGCGATACCTGTTTTCAACGAGGTGGAGAACATTCCCGTTCTTTACGATCACCTCACAAAGGTCCTCTATGACCTCCCCTTCAACTTCGAGATTCTCTTTGTCGACGACGGCAGCACCGATGGCACGTATCTGGCAATTCGAGACCTTCAGCAGCGCGACCGACGGGTCAAGGCTCTCTCGCTCTCACGCAATTTTGGTCACCAGGCGGCGCTGACCGCGGGCATGCAGTACGCGTCCGGAGATGCAGTCATCACGATGGATGGAGATCTCCAGCACCCTCCATCATTGATACCGACATTGATCGAAAAGTGGCGAGAAGGATTTGAGATTGTCTATACTATGCGCGAGTCAACGGCGGATGAGTCTTTCTTCAAGAAGATGACTTCCGGGCTGTTCTATCGGATCATCAATGCTTTTTCAGAAACCCCGATACAGCCCTTCGGTGCTGACTTTCGCCTTCTGGACCGCGCTGTTGTCAAGAGTCTGAACACACTTGAAGAACGCGACAGATTCCTTAGGGGGCTTATTGGCTGGCTCGGATTCTCAACCGTTGGAGTTCCTTACACTGCCGATCAGCGCGCCGCAGGCAAGAGCAAGTACACACTCGGGAAGATGATCAAGCTGGCATTGAATGGTATCATCTCCTTTTCCGCCGCCCCGCTGCATCTCGTTACGTACCTCGGCATCACCTCTTCATTCCTGGGATTTCTCTATGGAATCTACTCTCTGTATGTTCGCTTCTTCACCAATGACACTGTGCAGGGCTGGACGTCACTGGTCATCGTGATTCTGTTTCTCGGGGGTGTACAGTTGATCAGCATCGGGATTCTGGGAGAATACTTGATCCGGGTCTATGATGAGACGAAGCGGCGTCCATTGTTTATCATCCGGGATTCTCTCGGACTCGAGCCCACCGATGTCCGCAAACACTGAGACGGCCATCCTCTTGTCCCCCAAGTCATGCGCCAAGTCTTTTCGAAGCCCTCAACTATTCCCGGCTGGCTGATGGCAAGCATACCGACACGACGATATCCGAGACTCATCATCGTTGTTCTCGCTCTCGCGCTCTTCGTGCGATTGGGCTTCTTGTACAGAAATTGGAACAATCTGGACTTCGCAGCTTCCTACCTGATGCATGCAGAAGTTGCACGAAACATCCTCAACGGCCACTGGTTCCAGCTCGATCAGCAGTATTTGCAGGGCTACCTGCAGGAGTGCACAAACCAGTCAAAGCTCATCGATCCCCAGGACTATCCTCCGCCGACCGAAGAACATCTCGTCCCCCTCTATAATGATGAGGGAGGATACGGATTGCTGCTCGCTGCAATATGGAAAATCACCGGTTCCCACCGCTGGTGGTACGTACGCGTCCTCCAGCTCCTGCTCGATGTCCTCATGTGCTGGCTCGTCTACCAAATCGGAACGCGGACCTTCAACGAGCGGGTTGGACTCCTGGCTGCGTTCGTGTACGCTTGTTTTATTCCGGGCATTGAGCTTGCAGTACGGCCTCATCGCGATATCTGGGTGACATTCCTGTTCATTGTCACAGTCTATCAATTGATTGCGATCAGTTCCGCGCCCAATAAATGGTGGCGTATTCTTGGCATTGGCGTGGCAACAGGAGTCGTAGCATGGATGCGATCCACCGTTCTGTTGTTTGTCATCCTGATGGTTCCGCTTCTGTTCGTGACGAAACCGTGGAAAGACGCACTTCGGTATTCGTTTCTGCTCCTGGTTGGGTTCGTACTGACTTTTTCTCCTTTGGTGATTCGCAACTACGTCGTCTTCAACAAGTTTATGGCGACGAGGGGAGTCTTTTGGCATTCATTCTGGGCCGGCGTCGGTCAGATGCCCAACCCGTACGGAGTGCGCGATGATGATGAAACAGTCATCCGCTTTGCACACACGCTTGACTCAACGGCACAGTATAAGACAGACCACTACGAGCAGGTGTTGAGGCGAGAGGCGTTGAGGTTTGTCGGCGAGCATCCGTTTTTGTACGCGGGGTCGATTGTGAAGCGCGGGGTAGTTTTTGTATTTCCGAAGATCGGGCGGGAATTGTTCTTTCAGCCGCAGCTTCCACAACATGTCACAGGAACGCTCAATCTCTCTTTCGGAAAATTCGTGTTGATGATTGTTGACGGGCTGTTTACCGGATGTTTTCTCTTCGGCCTTTGGCTATCAAGAAAACGGTGGCGGGATCTTATGATTGTTTGCTATCCTTACATCTACACCCTTGTGACGCTCGCTCCATTTTATCTGGTGGGCAGGAATATTATGAACGTGTACTTCGTGGTCATGATCTTCGGATCAGTCACAATTATCCACATCTGGGAGCGTTTCAAGCCAGCTGCCTCAAGAGCTTTGTAGCTCACCAATTTGCACATTCCGCCACGCCTGTGCCTCTAGACCCTCTGACTCTCCCCGACACTCCTTGACGTCGCGACCAACGCACCTGCATAGCAAACCATTCCAAGCACCAGGAGTTCATAGTGATAAGCCTTCGGATATTGAAACCGAAGCGTCGCGTCAGTGTCGAGCACAAAAGAGAGCAGGACAGCGACTGAGCCGAGTATTGAAAGAGCAATTGCCGTCCTCGAAGCTTTAAACGAACCTCGCTCCGCCTCTTTCCGCAGGACAAGCCAACCTCCGCCGATCATGATCAATGATACCAGAACCGGGGCAATGACAGGCCCAATCCACGGGATCGGGATCAGGAACAGAATATCCCAATCGAAGAGTGAAGCCGGCCAATTTAGAATCACTTTCAGCCAGATATAGTAGAATATATCCCAGACGCCGAACCCAATCAGGAAGTAACTGAACCTCTGCCACCGGTTCGTCCCTGCTATCATCCCCACGGCGAGAAGCATCACGATTGTTGCGAACTCGCGGGACACCTCGACGGCCACCTCCGACGCAATTCCTGAGCTCAGCGGAAACGCGAATCCAGCCGGATAAAAGATCTGGCGCAGATAGACGACAACGCTTGCTTCAACGAAGGCAAAAGCTATCGCAAAAATGCTGACGAGAAGGATCAGTCGTGTATGCTTCATAGAGGTCAGTGACACAATGTGGCGGAACAAAAGAAAACGCTCCTGCCCATGCCTTCAGGATCCGGCACGAACAGGAGCGTTCTTGAAAAGTGTTTAATTGCTTCCGGTACGCGCCGGACGAGGCGCCGCTGCCGGCTTGCGCGGGAACATCTCATCGCGCATGGCGGCATTGTAGACAAATGCGGCCATAATCGTCGCTGCTTGTTTCATATCGTCTGCCTGAATCCGCTCGTATACATCTGCTGTCGAGTGGTGTGTCCGCGTCTCATACTCCAACGGGTCCTGGATGAATTGGAAGCCCGGCAATCCAACGCCGTCGAATGAGAGGTGGTCCGTTCCACCGGTATTCTGAAGCGTGATTGTCGTCGCACCCATGGACGCAAACGGTGCAAGCCAAGCACGGAAAATCGGCCTTGCTGCCTCGTTCCCTTGCAAGTAGATACCGCGGAACTTGCCCGATCCGTTATCATGGTTGAAATATACGGACAGCTTTTCATGCTCCGGCTTGAGCTTCAGTTCTCCGCCGCCACCCCCCATCATTCCTCCCATGCCTCCACCGCCCCCCACGCGCTCACCAAAATGCTGTGCAACGTACGAACGCGAACCGATCAATCCTTCTTCTTCAGCTGCCCACAGAGCAACGCGAATGGTCCTGCGGGGCTTGATGCCCAGCGTTTGAAGAATACGCATTGCCTCTACCGCTGCTCCGACTCCCGTTCCGTCATCTGTCGCACCGGTGCCGCCGTGCCACGAATCAAAGTGACCGCCGAGCATCACGACCTGGTCTTTCAGATCTGTACCAGGAATCTCAGCAATGATGTTGAATGATGAATCTGCTGGTGTCCATGCGACATCCAGAGCCATCTCGACTTTTACCTTTTGGCCATCTTCAATCATTCTCGCCAGCCGGTTGTATTGCTCTCCGGCGACGGAAACTTGAGGAACAATTTGTGGTGCGTTCGCGTCGTACGCGTTGACGCGCACGGCAGGTGTTGCACCCTGACCCTGAGGCTGAGCTTGAGGTTGAGGAACGGTCGCCGATGCGATGAAGATCGTCCCCCCATCCCCTCGTCCTGCGTCAACCGCCACGAGAGCTCCCTCTTTCTGGCAGAACTGGAGTTTCATAGCCATTGTCTGCGGTTCGGTTCGCTGAGCGATGATTCTTGCTATCGTTGCTTCATCGGCATCAGGTTGGGTCTGCTTGATCATCGCGCGCATCATAGAGTCGCGCGCTGCAGGAGTCATTTGTCCGAATTGTCCAAATTGTCCCCGACGCCCACCGCCTGCCTCAGGCAGCCCAGCGTTCGCCATCCTCAATAACTCCGCATCCGTGAGCCTCCTACCTTCAGCTTCAAAGTGCGCAGCGAGATCGCGCACCCCGCTGATGAGGACGATCTTGCCTTTCAGCTTTCCTTTGTAGCTTTCCAACTCGGCTTCGTTCTTCGCATTGAGGAACACCACATCGGCCGTCACTGATCCCTTGATTCCTGGTGTCCAGGCCTTCGGAAAGGCGGTAATCGGAAATCCCTTCGGCTGAATTGCAGTCATGTAAAAGCGCTTCAACGCCCATCCTTTTGCGACTGGACCGGATTTCTCAAAATGAACATTCTGCAACCCCCACGACGTCAGTTTCTGGCTGACCCACGCGGCTGCTTCTTTGTAATCCGGTGACCCCGCCAGTCTTGGACCATGGACATCGCTGAAGGTGCTCATAAAATCCATCACCTGTGATTTCTTAAAACCTTCTTCTTTGATCTTGTTGATCATGATTGTGTCGACTTTTTCGGGGGCCATCTGGGCCAGGCCGAAAGAGACAACCACGAGCGCGACCATAACAACGCACAGTATGCGTTTCATCATGTGGCAGGTCCTCCTTAGTTGGAATGTGAGAAGTGAACGGTGATTATTGGAAAACGCACTTGCTGTCGTAGGATTGGAAGTGTTAGAATAGACGGAGGAGCATCGAAAAAGTATCGCACGGGAATGGGTTTTTCTTTAATGATTTCAGGTCGTGTCCTGCTCGCACATCTGCCTCTTCGTTGCTCATATCCAGCTGAAAGCGGGATGTCCGGACGAGTTCGGATTGAGTTCACGGATTCCTGTTGCCAATTGAATTCCCAACTTTGAAAATGCCAAATTCTTTCGGGAAATCAAAAGTAATGATTCCTGGAAATCGGGATTTCACGGTATTCGCAAAAAATGCTTGACTGCCTCCTTTTTTTTGTCCACTATGTACAGGGGAGGTTTGTTATGGCTCCACCCTCCGCGAACAGTCCTTGGCCACTGCTGTGATAGATCTCAATACAGTCTATATTGAACCCGCTGCCCTCAAGCTGATACCAAAGAGAACAGCCCTTGAGCTCACGATTATTCCTATTGCGCTGAAGAACGACATAGTCATCATTGCAGTCCCCGAGCTGTTTCGTCGCAGGCTCCTGACCGATGTGCGATTCATCGTGGGGAAGAAAACAAGGGTCAAAGCCGTCTCCGCTTCGCGTGATTCCATTGTCGCCGCTATTCACCGCTTCTACGGAACCTCCGAGAACTAGCCGATTCATTCCCTGAGAGAATTCTCTCAGCTCGCACACAGAATCGTCCAACTCGGGCACAGGCACTTGCTATTCTATCCGTGGCTTTTCTCCCGAATGCCGATTACATCGGACTCAACTTCCTGAAATTCTGCTCTTCCACGTAACCTTGTCCGTCATTCGCTGTTCCACCGCTTCATCAGCTTCTGCTTCCTGAAATCCGCTTCTCCCATTCCTTAGAGAATCACCTAAGGAAAATCCACGCTCAGTCACTAACCATATGGAGGTTGCCATGGCAAACAACAGTGCTCTCTATTCCACGATGGTCCGCTCAGGTCGGACGACGTACTTCGTCGATCTCAAAGAAGCGAAGAACGGTCACAAGTACATTTCCATCAGCGAGAACAAGATTGATGGCGATGAGAAAAAGCGTGTGACGGTCAGAGTCTTCGGCGAGTCTATCGAGGAGTTTCAGAAAGCAATCAATGATGCAGCCGCGGCCATCGCACAGTAGTATCATGCTTTGGACCTCGGCCTTCCGGGCCGGCCCACGCGGAGGGCTGGCCCAACTTGTTTCCCCTCACTCATCTCATTCCATATAAAAGAAAAGCCCTCGGACTCCTCGAGGGCTTTTGCATAACCGTAGCAACGGCTCTCCATGCGAGCGCCTGCACCCCCGCTCACCATCCGATCACGATTGTCACTTGCTGAGTTTGGCCGGGAGGTAATCCCCAGATTCTTCTCAATTGAAAGATGGCTTTCCGTACGCACAAATCGTTTGTTTTTGCAGCACGCAAAGACAACATCCTCATAAGTGCAGATTCACAAACGGGAGAATTTTGAGATACGCGGGATTGTTCTCCGCCCAATTGATGAGGCCAATCTGCACTCCGAAGAGCTCAGCAGCATGGTTCAGCAATCCGATGGAGATCCCACGCTGCGTCCCATCAACTCTATTGTAACAGCCGACCGTAAGTCCCCTCATGTTCTCGGCAATAGTCATAACAACGCTGAGATTGATCCCCGAGAGCTCTTTCGCTCTGATGCGATACCCGCCAACATTAATCCCTCGTATTGAAATCTCGTCATCAGGTTTGTCGCTCCGCAAGTCTCCAAGCGTCACATTCAATCCTACGATGTCACTCTTTGAAACGATCCCTATTCCACCAACGGTCAAGCCTTTGATACCTCCTAACCCGACAACCGCCAGGCCGCCAATATTGAGACCATGGACAGTCCCCTCGGAGACAATGGCGAGCCCTCCAAGATTGAGCCCGCTGACAGCTTCCTTGCCTACGATTGCAAGACCTCCAACGTTTACACCTCTGAGCGATCCTTGAGAAACTGTCGCCATCCCTCCAAGATTCATGCCTATCAGCGAGCCTTTCCCAACGACCGCGAGACCACCGAGGTTTATCCCTGTTGCCGAACCTTGAGTTACGACTGCCAATCCGCCAATTGAGATACCCGAAATGGAGCCTTCGCCGCTCACGCCATTCATTTCGCTCGCTCCGACGACGGCCAGTCCTCCGACATTCACCCCAACAAGAGATCCCTGAGAGACAACAGCCAATCCCCCCAACGACACACCGGTGATTGCGTTTCTGCTTATGACCGCAAGTCCCCCGATCGAGACTCCATTCAGATTGTTCGCACCCGAGGCGACAACACCAAACGAGATACCATTGATAGTACCACTGAGCGGCTCACCCGGCCTCCAAAGTGTGAAGTTCAATCCATTTATTTTTTCGATCTCGGCGTCGCTCCAGTTGAAACGCACGCCGTTGTGTCTCGGAGAATTGCCGAATGAGATTCCATTATTGCCGACGCCAAGAGTGAGTGCACCTCCACGCTGGGCGGAATCTTCTTGTGCCAGGGCGGACCAGACAAGCAGAAAGCAAGACAGCAGGGCTAAGTAAATGGATCTTGGCATTCATCCTCCGGTAAGTGGAGAAGACGCATTTCGACTGGAAAGTGTATCTGTGCATACGAAAGTATGGTGGGATTGTTCGGGTGGCCAACCGATCTTCATCTACCCGACACGTTAACTTGGCTTTCACGTGAAGAAGAAGCAATTTCGGTTCACACGCCTAGTCATCTCACAATCGAGAATCTTTCAGAATGATGTGTCTGTTTCTCATTGGGTGCTGAGACTCCTCTAAAGGGCGGGACGCTGCCAAGGCTCCTTCGTCCTCCTGACCAGCGACCTAACAATGCTTTTATTTTCAATCCACGCACAACGGTTTTCTTTTTTTAGGTCATGCATCATGCGATCATGCACCAACGTACCACCAGTGGAGCAGAGTAACTTTGTTTGAATACGGGTGAGATGACTTGTCAGGCGATTTGACTTTGACATCTACGCGTCGGCCCGGAAAAGTCGTTGATCTTTCCTTCCAGCTCCTCATCCGCTTTCCTCCCGTAAACCATAAATGCAAACCTCAATGGGGCTAGGATGCACTCCGGGAGAATGTTGTCAAACTCGACAATTGAAACTTAGCTAACAGAAAATGTGTTCGAGCTTCGCAGCCAGTTTAAGGGACGGTAGGTTGTGCATTGAAGTGATACACTTTACACAAATATCACTGTCATTACTGGCAGGAATGATTCTGATATTCTCAGAAGGATTCTCAAGGCTTTTCTGGATAGATCAGAATTACATCGAATACTGGCAAAGAAGTGCTGAAAAACCCTAAAAAAAGCCTGTATCCTCCCCTATTGTACTTCTGGTACTTTATTTGATGATAGCACGGGTGGGAATACTGCCTCCATCAAGGATAAAAGTTCGAATCATATGTTCGTTACTTGACCACTGAGACAGAATTCCTTTGAATTCAAACTGCAGAACTTCCTTTCTGACGATTCAAGACTGACCTGACGAGTGTAATCATCAGGTAGTCAGAAACTTCGACGACGAGACGCTTTTTCGGACTTACAACAGACGCCAGGTAACCAGGAACGGATCTATAGCATTCTTTCCAGAACACTAATCTGGAAAGCGAGTTTTCGGATCGGATCTTGGAAAACACAAATCACATTGAGGTTTGTCCAAAGCTCCTGCAATCTCACCATAGTATGAGCAGATCGATACTGGGTGAGAGACTCCTTTTTCTTATATAGTGCTGACGATCAAAAACTGAGGTGAGTCATGAAGAGATTTGTTACGATTGCTTTAGTCTCGTTGCTGAGTTCCATCGCGTTTACAGCGGCAGCGCAGGCACAGTTTGTAAATGACGCGAATGCAAATGGCCGAGCCGCTTTTTCGTACTATAACGTGAATGACGGCGACGTATACAATGTGTCGGCGACGGTCACGACAGCCGATGGAACTATACCGCTGAATGTATATGATTCCTTTACCAGCGATGTCAATTCTCCGGTGACTCAGATCACCGCTTCTGATCCAGGTGATGGGCTCGTGCTTCGCCTGTTCATCATACCCCCGCCGTCGGGAGGCACCGTTACGTTGACAGCTACACCTGTGGGCGGTGGCACTTCCATCACAGGTTCAAAATTCTACCTGCCTTCTGTCACAAAGATATCGACAACGACATCGCTTACTGGAACGCCGCTTTCTCAGGTATACGGCGCTATTGTCCTGACCGCCACGGTTACAGCCTCGCCCGCTCCGAACAGTGGAAGCGTTACATTCTACGCCGATCAAGCCCCGCTTTCACCGACAGCCACAGTCTCTTCAGGCGTCGCGTTCCTTCACGCAGAAGGACTACCCGTGGGTGCTCACACCATTACTGCCAAGTATAGTGGCGACAACACCTACCAATCCAGTATCTCAACCGCCATCACGTTGACGGTCACACCGGCAAACTTGACGGTAACTGGCATCACCGCGGACAACAAGGTGTACGATGGTAGCACAACCGCGACACTGCATACTGCCGGTGTAGGTTTGCAGGGAGTTGTCGTCGGCGACAATGTCACGCCCAACGCCGGAAGTGCAGCAGGCACATTTTCTGACGAGAACATTGGCCTGGGAAAGACCGTAACCGTGGCAGGGATTACCATCAGCGGCGGCAGTATTGGCAACTACACGCTTATTCAACCGACAACTACTGCGAACATCACACCTAAAGAACTTACGGTCACAGGCGTTACCGCTAGTAACAAAGTTTATGATGGCAACATGAATGCCGTCTTGAATACCGCTGGGGCAACATTGAGTGGCGTCGTGAATAGCGAGGATGTTAAGCTGAATGGCGGCACCGGTACATTTAGCGACGCGAACGTGGGCGATGCCAAGACGATCACGGTGGCTGGCCTCACTCTGACCGGTACTGCGGCAGGAAACTACCAACTCTCCGCGAGCGCGGTGACGACGGCGGCCAACATCACCAAAGCGGACCAAGTTATTACCTGGTCCAATCCTGCCGACATTGTGTACGGAACAGTCTTGAGCTCGACTCAGCTCAACGCGACAGTTGCGGGTGTTTCCGGGGGTTCAGCTCCAGGCGCATTGACCTACACAACGCCTGTAGGCACACTGCTCAATGCCGGCAGTGGACAAAACCTTTCGGTGACAGCTGCAGCGACGACAAACTACAATTCGGCGACGGCTTCTGTGACGATCAACGTTCTTAAAGTAACACCGGTGATCACGTGGGCAAATCCTGCTGATATCACCTATGGGACGCTCTTGAGTGCGACGCAGTTGAATGCAACGGCTGATGTGCCGGGGACATTCACTTATACACCGCCATCAGGCACGAAGCTTAACGCTGGCCCTGGTCAGAATCTGAAGGTGGATTTCACGCCAACCGATGCTGTGAACTACAGTGCTGCGACGAAGACCGTGACGATCAACGTCACCGGGGGGGCACCAGTGATCACATGGGCAAATCCTGCAGATATCACCTATGGGACGCTCTTGAGTGCGACGCAGTTGAATGCGACGGCTGATGTGCCGGGGACATTCACTTATACACCGCCATCAGGCACGAAGCTTAACGCTGGCCCTGGTCAGAATCTGAAGGTGGATTTCACACCAACCGATGCTGTGAACTACAGTGCTGCGACGAAGACCGTGACGATCAACGTCACCGGGGGGACACCGGTGATCACGTGGGCAAATCCTGCAGATATCACCTATGGGACGCTCTTGAGTGCGACGCAGTTGAATGCGACGGCTGATGTGCCGGGAACATTCACTTATACACCGCCATCAGGCACGAAGCTTAACGCTGGCCCTGGTCAGAATCTGAAGGTGGATTTCGCACCGACCGATGCTGTGAACTACAGTGCTGCGACAAAGACTGTGACGATCAATGTTGCGAAGGCCCCGTTGACTGCAAGCTTTACAGCCAACGATAAGCCCTACGATGGGAACACCACTGCAACAATTGCCACTCGAAAAGTTAATGGTGTCGTTGGTTCCGATGATGTCAGCCTGACCGGCGGAGTTGCCACGTTTGCCGATAAAAACGTAGGAACGGGAAAGACGGTCACGGCAACTGGTTTCAGTGTGAGCGGGGCATCGGTGGGCAATTACGTGCTCTCTTCACCATCAGCCTCTGCGACAGCCAGTATTACGCCACTGCCACTGACCGTCACGGGCATAACCGCCAACGACAAGGTGTACGACGGAACGACAACTGCGACGCTGAATACCTCAGGTGCAACCCTGGTGGGAGTCATTTCCCCTGATGTCGTAACACTCAATACCTCAGGTGCCACGGGCACCTTTGCAGACAAGGAAATTGGCACAGCCAAGACAGTCACCATCACCGGACTGACCATAAGCGGAACTGATGCGGGCAACTATACACTCACCCAACCAACCACAAGAGCAAGCATCACGGCACCGCCGGTAAATTCTGGATACGTAGCTGGAGCAGGATGGGTGAACTCGCCTGCTGGCGCTTTTGTGAAAAGTCCGTCCACGACTGGAAGAGGGTATTTTGCTTTCGCGGCGGCATACATCGGCAAGAATCCTCTTACCCCGACTGGACTCGTCGCATTTCAGCTGAAAACCAAGGGGCTCTTTTATCCAGCAGTCTTGAGTTTCACGAGTGCACAGTTTGAGGAGCTCGTGGTCTCCGGATCGCAGGCAACGTTGAAGGGAACTGGAACCGTTGATGGGTCTGGGTCCTACGGATTCCTCCTCAGTGTCATCGATGGTCAGGGCCTGTTGACTGGAAACAAGCTTCGCTTGAAGGTCTGGGATGAAAACCATAACAACGCGGTGGTGTATGACAACCAGATGGGCACGGGCGATAATGCCAGTCCAACCGGAGCGGTGACCGGTCTGATCGCCGTCTCGAAGTCCGGCGGAAGCACAGCGGTCGCGAATGTGAGCCTGCAACAGCTCATCGAGGAAGACGCGGCGACCGAGATGCCGACGCAGTATGAGCTTTACAATGCCTATCCAAATCCATTCAACCCGTCAACGACGATCATGTTCGACTTGCCGGAGGCTTCAAAGGTTCGCCTGGTGGTGTATGATATGCTGGGACGGGAAGTCGCTGTTCTGGCAGACGGTGAGCGCCCGGCCGGACATTACTCTCTGAGATTTGACGCTGGGAAGCTCTCGAGCGGAATGTACATTTATCGCCTACAGACGAACAACTATACACAGACAAAGAAACTGATGCTCATGAAATAGCATCTCAGAAACTGCTTGAACACAAAAACCCCGTCCATGGAGACGGGGTTTTGTGTTTTTAGGGCCGTGTAAAGACAAGCTGCCGCTGAAGTTGTGATTTTCAGCTCCATTTGCTTATCTTCTGTTTGCACCGGGAAACACCACCACCAGCCACTTTCGTAGTGCCTCATGATCCGTTCTCTCATCATTTGGTTCAAAACATCCATACTCATTCTTGCGTGGCTTCCGCTTCTCGCGATCAGTCGTCTGTTCGACCGCGACCCCGTGCTCTACCGGACGGGTTATCTCTTCAGAAGACTTGGTAAGGCCATGACGAAGGCAAATCCGTCCTGGAGACTTCACATATCGGGAGAGACGATTTCCGATCCGCGCCATCCATACGTTGTAGTATCCAACCATCAATCGATGGCCGACATCCCCCTTATCAGCAACCTCCCATGGGAGATGAAATGGATGGGCAAAGTGGAGCTCTTCAAGCTCCCCATTATCGGCTGGATGATGTCCCTCTCGGGAGACATTGCCGTCAATCGGAAGAACGCGCGCAGCGGAGCACAGGCGATCATCAAAGCGCAGCGTTATCTCGAGCAGAAGTGTTCTGTTATTATCTTCCCTGAAGGAACGCGCACACTGGATGGACGGGTGCGTCCGTTCACAGACGGCGCATTCCATCTTGCGATCCGAGCGAAGGTACCCGTTCTTCCTCTCGTGATCGAAGGCTCACGGGATTGTATCCCTAAGAACAGTTGGAAATTTGGCAAGCCATCGGACGTCTTCCTCAAGATCCTCCCACCTATCGAGACTGCCTCACTCGGAATAGAAGATGTGCCGGCACTTCGTGACCGCGTCCGCGCCGCGACGATGAAACAGATCGCCGAGTGGCGGTCCGTCCCCATCGAAGAAGTCGACGGACTAGCACCACTGCGATCGTAACCAGCAGCTTGATCCTTTCTCTATCCAACAGTATGATACGGTGAAATGAGGGCTTCCTAGCCGGAGAGCAAGGTAGCTTGGAACAGCGGGTTCAGTCTGTCAGTGAGGCACTGTGCTTTTCGCGTATCGTGTCGGGGGGCGAGTTGACGAAACGATAGTACCACTGCTCCGTCCCGTTTCTTTCGAAGAGCAAGCTCTGCTTATCCGATGTGTCAATTTTCGCATCTTCAAGCACCCACGGGAGATACGACCAATCCCATCCTATGGGGGAATAGCGCGAGATGTGGACAAGGTAAAGGTCGTGTACCTGAGCGGGAAAAACCGAGGTGTCTTTCGCCACATAGATGCTTTTGAGAGCCTTCCCCTCCATCTCCTGAAGGAAGAGCGCATCTGCACTTGGATAAATCATTGCACGGAGCGGTCCAGCCCCTCTTTGATGCTTGATCAGCATGTCCCTGATTTTCTGCGCGTCATCATTTTTGAAATACTCGACCTGAGTCGGGAATCCCATGCCAAACCACCGGAGGGAATGCGGGTACCCCCGTAGTTTTTCAATCATCTCCAGCTGAATACAGACATAGAGCGAGAGAAGCACGAGCACGGTGTAGATGATCCTCTTTCGCGACGGGTTAAGAAGCTGGATGAGAACGATCACGAGAAGGAGGAATGC
>Ga0187886_1000845_pt1 | contig 32321 bp, 22 predicted proteins | sample June2016WEW_20_1_FD_133001 | JGI IMG/M metagenome (GOLD analysis project Ga0187886, IMG submission 133001) | Peatland microbial communities from SPRUCE experiment site at the Marcell Experimental Forest, Minnesota, USA - June2016WEW_20_150 | ecosystem: Environmental > Terrestrial > Soil >...
GATGCGATGCGGTTCACGCTGGCCAGTATGACAACGCAGACGCAGGATGTCAGGATGCCGGTGGAGAAAATGAAACTGCCCGATGGACGAACGGAAAATACATCACCGAAATTCGATATCGGCCGGAATTTCTGCAATAAACTCTGGAACGCTTCTCGCTTTGCATTGATGAACCTTGATGGTCTTGAGCCGGATAAATTCGACAAAGATAAAATGACAATCACCGACAGGTGGATTCTTTCCCGGCTGGCGAAAACTATTACTGATGTTACGGAACAGCTGGACGAGTTTAAATACAGTGAGCCGTTAGCGCAACTCTACAAATTTTTCTGGAACGACTTTTGCGACTGGTATCTTGAATGGATAAAACCGCGAATGCAGGATGAGCTGCAAAAGCCAATTGCTCAAAATGTGCTCGCATTTGTGCTGGACCAGACTTTGCGTCTGCTGCATCCGTTTGTGCCGTTTATCACCGAAGGGATATTCCAGAAGCTCAACGAAATTACACCTGTCAGGCAACTTAAAGGCCTCGCCGAAGCCAAAAAATCTAAAGCATTGGTCGTTGCCGAATGGCCAAAACAACTAAATTCTTTGGTAGATAAAGACGTCGAAAAACAAATTGAGATTATCCAAAGTCCGGTCCGGGCGTTCAGGGATATGAAAAATAAATATAACATCCCCAATTCGGAGATGGTGTCAACTTCGGCGGCAGTACCAGCAGAGGTTGTCTCCTCCCTAAGAACAAACGCTGAACTGATTTGTCAAATGGCAGGTCTTAAGGAATTTAATCCCGGCGCTAATATTCCAAAACCTGCCAAAGCCGCCGTCTCGGTAGTGGAGGGGATGTCCTTTTATATGCATGATGTGATAGACCCAGATGTTGAACGCAGAAAGCTGGAAAAGCAAAAGGACGAAATAGAAAAAGCCAAAAAAGCCGTAGAGGCCAGGTTAAACAATGAAAATTTTGTTAGCAAGGCCAAACCGCAAGTCGTGGCACAGGCCAGAGATAAGCTGGCTGAACTGACGGAACAGTTGAAACTACTTGAAAAACACCTTTCAGAATTGTAAGATATAAGCATACAAGTTCCATTACGCTCTCATTTAGCAAAAGTGGTTCCAAAAATGGACGTTGAAGTCGAATTATCGCGGATAATCATTAACGAAACATCTGACCAGCAGGTGATTGTCTTAAAAGAGCGAAACGGCAATCGCAGCTTTCCTATCGTTATCGGCATAGTTGAGATTTTTGCAATTGACCGCCGACTAAAGGGCATCAAGCCGCCACGCCCAATGACGCACGATTTATTAGACAGCGTAATTGAAAATCTCGGCGTTAAAATAGAAAAGATAGTTATAAATGACCTGCGCAATCACACTTTCTATGCGAATATATACCTGAACTCGGACGGTCGAACCGTCAAAATCGACTCCCGCCCTTCCGATGCGATTGCGCTGGGCGTCGCATCAAATGCCCCTATTTATGTCGCCGAGCACGTCTTCGAGAAGACTTCTCAGTAAAACTATGAACCCGACCAAATGCTATAAAGAGCTAAAAAACAGAACTCGAATATCGCTTTATAGCAATAAATAAATCCGGCGAAGGTTCAGAATCAAATATGGTGATGGCGGTTTTGTAAAAATCGGAAGTTTAGCAGAAAGGGAAAAATTATGGCACAAAAAACAGAACATTGCGAACATTGCGGTAAAGTGTTGCCACAGGAGGAAAAGGCATATGTATATGAAGGTCAAGTTGTTTGTCATCGATGTAATGACTCCTTAAGACATCCGACATACGTGACGCAAACAAAAAGTGTAAGCGGTTTAGGTATAGCTGCCTTAGTTCTTGGTCTTATCGCCTGCTTGGGATGTTGGATTCCAATGTGTGGTATATTCAGTTTACCCTTTGCCATTTTGGGTACCCTGTTTGGCGTTATCGGAATAATAATAGCAAAGCTAACAAAGAAGTCTTATGTTGGGCTTCCAATAGCAGGGACGATTGTTTCTATTACTGCTGCTTTTATAGTCATAGCAGTTACCGGTTCAGTAGCATCTTCTATTGAAAAAAGTAGAACGACTATCACCGAAGGTTTAGACAAAACAAAAACCACTTTAAGCAAAGCAGGAGTTGAAAAGACAACAGAGCGAAATCAGGAAAAGCAGGCTTATATAGATAAAGTCAAGATAATGAATTTGGATGTCGAGAAAACGGTCTTAGGTGGGTGGGGAATATTTGGCGAAATTAAAAATACAGGTGACCGAACATTAAGTGAAGTTGAAATTAAAGTTTATTATCTTGATAACCAAGGACAAACAATTTACGAGGATACTTATCATCCAGTTCTTGTATCAAGTTGGTCTTCTGACAGCAAATCATTAAAACCAAATTATAGCGAAAAGTTTGGTTATGATGCCGACAAAGTTCCTTCTGAATGGTCAAAGAAAATCAAAGTATATGTCACTAACATTGAATTTGAGGAATAAGTATTAGAGTTTTAGAATTAAGTTTACATTGAGGTATTGCGGCTTTACATCGTGGCATTGTAAGGCTTGGTTATGTAGCCGGGCGTTTAATCCGCCTTCGCCAAGGCTACGGCGGATAAATGTGGGCATTGTCGGCTCAAATATGAACCTGACCAAATGCTATGAAGAGCGTTTGGGAACCCAAAGGCACGAGATAACCCCCAACAGAACAGCGATGCAAAGCATACTATCTGCGACGTTGAATGCCGGCCAGTGATGCTGGCGGTAATAAACATCAATAAAGTCACGCACCAGACCATCATTAAATATTCTATCGTAAAGATTGCCGCAAACACCGGCAGCAAAAAGTCCAAGAGCAACGTGAACCAATCTTTGCTTGGTCCCGCCGAAGAGAAAACATGCAAAAATCACTGCCAATGCAATGCACGAAACTACTATCAGCCAAAAGGGGTGCCCGGAGAATAGTCCAAAAGCGGCGCCGTTGTTCGACGCCCTTACAAATCGCAGTAAACCATCTATAATTGAAATGCTGCCGTGATGCTCCAGCCAGTCAAACACGGCTTTCTTACTCCACAAATCCATCGCTATACCGAAGACCGTCAAAGGCCAGAAAATAAGATGTGCCGAGGAGTCCGGCAGTGCAAAAGATTGCTGTTTCGAAAACGATCTCGGATTGGTGCTATTTTCTTCTTTCTTCAATTCTCCCGCTCCTTAAAAACTTGCCCGCCGAAGCTTTAGCGAAGGCGGGTCTGCCAAAAACAAGGTTACCATACTACTTCGTCCGGAGCCCTGCAACTCTTTCTTCCTTTGAATAATACTGTATTAGTTTGAGTAATCTCTCACGATTAGGCTGGTCGGGCTTGATTTCCAAAGATAAACGCCACTGCTGGATTGCCTTTGTCTTTAGTGTCTCATCTACTGTCCCATCCGCATTTTTCCCTTTTAATATATAAGCAACTCCAAGCCCCCGATGTGATTCCCAATCCTTATCATCTATCTCAATCGCCCTGCTGTAGCTTTCTATTGCTTTGTCCACATCTTTGAGCTGCAAGAAACAGAATCCAAGATGTTTATAGGCGGTGTTGTTATCAGGCTGGATTTGTATCACCGCTGTTAACAGCTCTTTTGCGGTGCTGGTACGCCCGGTTTTCAGGTATGCAACCGCCAGCGAAATCATAATCTCAGGGTTGTTGCTGTCTATTTCCAGCGCGCGCTTATAAAATGCAATGGCCTGGCCATAATCTTTTCGCGATTCGTAAATATCGCCGAACATCTTTTGGATTTCGCCCACATTAGGGTCAATTCGTTCGGCGCGTTCGCCATAAATCAAAGCGCTGTTATAGTCCTTGATTTCATAGTAGGATTTGGCGGCATTGATATGCGCCTCCAGATAGTCTGGTTTTAGCTCACAGGCCTTATCATAAGCCTTGACCGCTTGTGTAAATTTTTTCTTTATCTGGTAAACCCGCCCAAGATTGAAATAGTCCTTGAAGGACCAGGGGTTCAGCTCCGTTGCTTTTTCGTAAGAGGCAGCGCTTTTTTCATAATCCTCCATCTCCTGGTAAATCTCGCCGAGCAGGGAATAAGCCAGCGAAAAACGTTTGTTTAATTTTACAGCCGAGTCGAGCTTTTTGACGGCCATTTCATTCTCGTTAAGCTCCTTCAGCATCACAGCGTCAACATATAAATCAACCGACCGTTGTTCCTGCCCACAACCGGCAGCAAGCAACAGACAAATTATACATATACAGAGGGCCACCATAGTCGCAAAATATGGCTTGATTATAAGGCGGACATCCATATTATTGGACATCTAATCTTTCCTTAACATAGTAACTACACTTTTATCGGCACAAAAACCCCCTGTTTTTAGGCGTTTTTACTAAATGTTTGACATATTTAATACGGCATTATATTATATTTGTTTAACTCAAAAGAGACCACAAAATGCAAAAGCCGGTTTGGCTCTAAAAATACCTCGTTTCTGTTGCTTTATCGGAAAGGTTGCTGTTTATGGCAAAAGCGGTTTTGAAAAACAAACCATTCATACTGATTATCCGCGACGGCTGGGGCTACAATCCTAACAGTACTGAAAATGAGTATAACGCCATTAAGTGCGCCAGCACCCCTGTTGACGATATGCTAATGGCCGAATTCCCCAACACGCTTATCCATACCAGCGGCGAAGACGTAGGACTGCCGGACGGAACTATGGGCAATAGCGAGGTAGGACACCAAAATCTCGGAGCCGGTAGAATCGTCCCGCAAGAATCCGTAAGAATAAGCAGGGCTATTCGCGATGGGTCATTCTTTGAAAATAAAGAGTTTCAGAATCTAATCAAGTTTATAAAAGATAATAACGGCAGGATGCACATTATGGGTCTTTGTAGTAACATCGGCGTGCACTCGCTGCTGGACCACCTATACGGCCTGCTCGAATTGGCGAAAAGAAATGACATAAAAGACGTTTTCATCCACGCTTTTACCGATGGGCGGGACTCGCCGCCGGATAGCGGAGCAGGATATATAGCTGAGATTGAAAAACAAGCCCAGAAAATAGGCACAGGCAAAATTGCGACCGTTATGGGCAGATTCTATGCGATGGACCGTGACAGCCGGTGGGAGCGTGTGCAAAAGGCCTACGATTGTATGAGGATAGGCAAAGGCCTTAAAGCCGCCAATGCAGCAGAGGCAGTGGCCAAAAGCTATGAAAAAAACGTAACGGATGAATTTATTGAGCCGACCTGCATCGTGAACGAAGACAACGAACCAATAGCAACTATCAAGGACGGCGACGGCGTAATATTTTTTAATTTCCGCGGCGACAGACCTCGTGAAATTTCGCGGGCATTCGTTGAGCCGGACTTCAAAGAGTTTCCGAGAACTACCAAGCCCAATATATATTTCGTATGTATGACCGAATATGATGCAACGATACCTGCACCGGTGGCGTTCCCGAAACCATCCAAAATGAAAAATATCTTAGGGGCATATTGGAGCTCTCTGGGTCTGAAGCAGTTTCGCTGTGCCGAAACAGAAAAATACGCACACGTTACCTTCTTTTTCAATGATTATACCGAAAAGCCTTTTAAGGGCGAGGACAGGCAAATTGTGCCTTCACCGCGTGTCCGAACTTACGACTTAAAACCCGAGATGTCGGCTTTCGAGGTTACTGATATCGTGCTTCAAAGACTGGATTCAAATAAATACGACGTAATGGTGATAAATTTCGCTAATCCGGATATGGTCGGTCATACCGGCGTATTGGAAGCGGCAATCAAAGCCGCTGAGGCGGTGGACCAATGCGTCGGCAAAATCCTGGACAAAGTCAAAAGTATGGGTGGTGCCGCAATAATTACAGCCGACCACGGCAACTTCGAAAAGATGTGGGATTTCGAAACTAATCAGCCTTTCACCAGCCACACCACCGGCGACGTGCCTTTGATTGTATTCGACGAGCGCTATAAAGGGAGAAAATTGCGAGAAGGCGGCAGGTTAGCCGACATCGGGCCGACCTTGCTGGAAATGATGGAACTGCCTAAACCCGAAGAAATGACAGGTCAGAGCCTGATAGAATAATGAGTATCGAGCAAAGGAGTTAAACCCTGCGTTCGATATTCGGTTGCTCTTTGGAGGAGCATCAGAAACAATGGGCCGAATCATCGTTCTTGACCAGAATATGGTAAATATGATAGCGGCAGGTGAGGTGATTGAACGGCCTGCCAGCGTGGTCAAGGAACTGGTTGAAAACAGCATCGACGCAGGCGCAACCAAAATAACCGTCTCGGTCGAAGACGGTGGCCGAAAACTAATATCGGTTACCGATGATGGCTGCGGGATGGACGGCGAAGACCTGACCAAGGCATTTGAATCACATACCACAAGCAAAATCAAAACCAGCAAAGATTTGCAGAGTATATCGACGCTCGGCTTCAGGGGCGAGGCCCTGGCAAGCATTGCCTCAGTAGCACAAGTTAAAGCTGTGAGCAGAACGAAAGATTCGCGCGGCGCCAACTGCATTGAGATTGATTGTGGTAATAAAAGCAGCGTCAGCCCGTGCAGCGGAGATTACGGCACGATAGTCCAGGTCAGAGACCTTTTCTATAAACTGCCTGCCAGACGTAAATTCCTCAAAACCGCCAACACCGAAATGGACCACATCACCGAGCATTTCATCCGCATCGCATTGGCTAACAGCAATTTGGATATGATTCTGAACCATAACGGCAAAGAGCTTTATCGGCTGTCGGGCAAACAAGACATCCGCCGGCGCATAGATGAGCTGCTCTCTCCTGAATTTGGTGAAAATTTAATTGAAACCGAAAGCAGCGAAAAAGGACTGCATCTTTTTGCCCTGCTGGGCAAACCCGCTATTTCAAGAACGAACAATAAATTTCAATACGTATTTCTAAACGGACGATTCATCCGTGATAAATTTATCTCACACGCAATCAAGGAGGCGTATCGCGGCTGCATTGAGCCAAACAGATTCCCCGTGGTCTTTCTGTTCATTCAGATGCCTTATGAAGACTACGATGTCAATGTTCACCCCACGAAAATTGAGGTGCGTTTTTACAATGCCAATTTGATTCATTCACAGGTCCTTGGTGCTCTGCGGGAAAAACTCTTAGGAACAAATCTCCAGACGCAGGCAAAACTGCCATCCACAGAAAGTCCCCGAAAAGAAGAAGTTTCGTCCATCGGCCACCGAAGCCGGGAAATTGCCGATGCAATGGCTGAATTCTTCAAAAGGCACAAACCTGTTCAAACGCAGCAGCAGTTTGGCCCACCGCCCAAAAAACAATTCGTTCCGCTCCATCCTGCTGCCGGGCAAATAACTGAAAGCCAAATTGCGCCGTCCCAGCGTTCTGGAACGAGAGAATTTTTGCAAATACACGACAGCTTCATAGTTGCAGAAGCTGATGATGGATTTATCATTATTGACCAGCACGCACTTCACGAACGCATAATCTATGAGGATTTGTGCAGGCGAATACGGGAAAGCAACCTCGAATCACAGAAACTGCTGATACCTGAAAGTTTCCAGTTGACCGACATCCAGGCCGATGCTCTTGGCGCCAATGCCGGGCTGCTCGAAAAGTTAGGAATCGAGCTTGCACCGTTCGGCCCAAAGACTTACGCCATACAAGCATTTCCCACCCTGCTGGCAAAAGCAGCGCCGCTCGATTTTGTTCAGGACTTAATCGATTTACTCACTGATAAGGGTCTCGGCCTCGATGCGGAAGAATTGCTCGATGAGGTTTTGAATATGGCTGCGTGCAAGGCGGCAATCAAGGCAGGCCAAAAGCTCACCGACAACGAAATAGAACAACTGCTCGCAGATAGAGAAATAACCGAAAGAGTAAGCCGCTGTCCGCACGGCAGGCCCACCACAATAAAATTCTCGATGACCGAGCTGGAAAAACAATTTAAGAGAACTTGATGAACAAGTGGTCCTGCTTATTACTGATAACTTTAAGCTGGATGGGTATTGGTTTGGCAATATCCGGTTTCCGGCATAAACAAAAATGTGATACCACCCCCCTGCCGAGACAGGTCCATAGAATTGTTTCTATGGCCCCGGACTTGACCGAAATACTTTTTGCCATCGGCCTGGATGAGAAAATCGTCGGCGTTACAATTGATAGTGATTATCCGCCGCCGGCAGTCCGGAAATCAAAAATAGGAACCTTCTGGCAACCTAATATCGAAGCGATTATCGCCGCCAGGCCAGACCTTGTGATTACGCTCGGCTTTGACCAGCAGAAAGATACCGCAGAGCGTTTGAAACGTATTGGTTATAATTGCCTGACCATAGATGTATGGAAAGTCAGCGACCTTTTCGAGGCAATCGAAAAAATCGGGATAGCAACCGGCAGGCAGCAACAAGCGACAAAATTAGCAAACGATATCAGAAACAATTTAGACAGACTTTCAAATCTTGTTGGAACACAGAACAAAATCAAAGTCCTTTGGGTTGTGCAGAGAGAGCCGTTGAGAATCGCCGGACGCGACACATTTATAAATGAGCTAATCGAATTGGCCGGCGGCGAAAATGCAATTGGCCCAACGCTGCATAAGTATCCACCCATTGGGGCTGAGCAGGTTATCGCTTCTGACGCAGAGGTAATAATTGAACCTGCAATGGGACAGCAGGACATCGCAATGCAACAAATCAGCGCTTTTAACTACTGGAGCAGGTTTAAGAACCTCCCGGCTGTGATAAACAAGAAAATTTTCGTTATACCAGGCGATACGGTCTCCCGGCTGGGACCACGAATCTACCAGGGAACCGAAACTATAGCCAAATGTCTAAGGCCGGAGCTTTTCCCGAACTAAAGCAATGAAAGAGCTGCTAACAGCAAAAAAATTGGCTGTGCGAACTGCACTGGCGCTTGGAATACTGGCCGGTGTGATGCTCGTATGCTCTCTGATTGGCACGGAGAGCGTTTCGTTAAAAGCCGTATTCAGCACCGACACACAAAAAGCAGTAAATCCTGATTATGAAATATTTGTCCGGGTCAGATTGCCGCGAATCGTTCTGGCAGCGCTTGTTGGGGCGGCACTTGCAAGCGCCGGCGTTGTCTTCCAGGCCATTTTGCGAAACCCTCTCGCCGACCCTTACATACTCGGCATATCCAGCGGAGCCGGCTTAGGTGCTACTATCGTGGTTGTCAGCGGATTAAGCTGGACACTATGGGGACATTCACCGATAGCTGTCTTCGCATTTGTCGGCGCTCTGGGAACAGTTTTGCTGGTTTGGTTTATTAGCCGTTTAACCGGAAAATTTCATATAACAGGTTTATTGCTTGCAGGGGTCGTCGTAAATGCCTTTTTCTCATCGGTCATTATGTTTCTGACGTCCGTAGTAAAAAGCCAAAAAGTTTATGCAACCATATTCTGGCTGATGGGTAATATGACAGAGGAAGGGTTTCTTGTTTTATGGCTCGCTGCTGGATGTATAGTTGGCGGGATATCCGCACTATTTTATATAGGGCCGCAGCTAAACGCACTCAGTTTCACAGACGATGACGCCAGAAGTATGGGCGTCAACCCTGCCAAAACGCGTATCATAGCTTTTGCCGCGGCAGCTTTTATAACTGCCATCGCAGTAAGCCTGAGCGGATTAATCGGTTTTGTCGGATTGGTTGTTCCACATAGCGTAAGACTTATTTTCGGCCCTGACCACCGACAGTCGATACCCCTAAGCGCTATAGCCGGTGCGATATTTCTCGTAATTGCTGATACAGTGGCCCGCCTTATCGTTGCACCTGCACAATTACCTGTTGGTGTGGTAACTGCAATTGTTGGTGGGCCTTTTTTTCTAATTTTACTCGTCAGGTGCAGTAAAAAAGTCGGATGGCTAAAATGAACGGCATTATAGAGGTTGAAAATCTGAGATTCGGTTACCTGCCGCACAGCGAGATTTTAAAAGACATCAGTTTCAAAGTAAAACGAGGCACGTTTTTGGCCATTGCCGGCCCCAATGGAGCCGGCAAAACTACCCTTCTTAATTTACTGTGCGGAGCGCTTGTGCCGCAGTCAGGCCTAATAAGAATTGACTCGATGCCGACGGAGTCTTATGGAACAGAAGCCCTCGCGAAAAAAATGGCTGTCGTTCGGCAGGAATTTATACCCGTTTTTGCCTTCTCAGTTAGCGAAACAGTCTTAATGGCAAGAATACCTTATTATAACTCAATCGGTTTTGAGGCCGAAGCCGACAAAAAAATAGTCAGTGAAGCGCTCGAAGCCACCGACACGGCACAGTTCGCCGCGCGAACACTGGCCAACCTGAGCGCCGGTGAAAGACAACGGGTCTTTATCGCCAGGGCCCTCGCACAAGATACCCCTATTCTGCTTTTGGACGAACCCACAAGCTTCCTCGATTTGAAACATCAGGTTGGCATATATGATTTGCTCAAAAAAATGCAGCAAGAATACGGCAAAACAATCGTGGCCGTAACACACGACATTAACCTTACAATCCAGTATGCAGACGAAGCTCTGCTTCTCGGAGCAGATAGCAACTACCATATCGGCAAAACTAACGATGTTTTTTCGCCGCAGCAAATTGAAAAAGTCTTTGGGGTCAGGACGTTCACGGGTAAGGTTGGGCAGGAAAACTTTTTCCTTCCTTTAGGTAAATTTGCAAAAGACAATCAAATAATCACCCGCAAACCACCCAGCAACCAATAGAAACGTTTGCAGGAGGTTGTTTCTGTAACCCCTTGTTTTTTATGAAGTTACAGCCACTGAAATAACCCGACTCGAATAATTTGATTTGGGTTATGACAAGACAGAATAAACATCATATTATATAGCATACTTTAATATGCTATAATGACGCTTTTCGTAAATATGCAAAGAAAAGGTCAGCAGTAAGAAAGGTATGAAAACAGGTGGCGCAGAAACGCAAAAAGGTATTTAGGAAAAAAATAAGCCCGCCTCAGACAAAGGAAGTTCCTTTGACTGCTGCTGATATTGAGCATTTCAAACAAATGCTGCTGGAAAAACGCATGGAAATTTTGGTAAACGTGAACGAAATGGAAGATGAGACCCTCAAGAAATCCCGGCTGGATGCAGCCGGAGATTTATCAAGTATGCCAATCCACATGGCCGATATCGGCTCTGATAACTACGAGCAGGAATTCACTTTGGGCTTGATGGATAGCGAAAGGAAACTACTGAAAGAAATCGACGATGCACTGCAACGCATCGAGCAAGGCACCTATGGCATCTGCGAAGGTACAGGCAAGCAGATACAAAAAGCCCGGCTCGAAGCCCAGCCCTGGGCCCGCTACTGTGTTGAATATGCCCAAATGCTGGAACAAGGTCCTGCAACAGAGCCGGAACAAAAAACATCAGATTGATATCTTAGTATGAAACACAGATGTCCAATCTGCAAAAAAATAATTAAAGTATCACCTGAGAAACAATCCGAAGAAGCAAAATATTTTCCTTTTTGCTCGCGGCGGTGTAAACTAATAGATTTGGGGGCCTGGCTGGATGACAAATACAAGATAGTTTCAAAACTCTCTGATACTCCTTCAAATACCTCCGCTGATGAGCGATAAATAGCAATACTCAAAGACAAAATATTATAAAATTTGTTGAAACCAACCGATAATAAATTATAATTCTTTTGCACAAGCGTGAACAATAGTAATCTTTCTCGAAAGGGCACAAAATGGGCAACGGAAAAGAATCTCCCAAAGTTTTTGATAACTTTTTATTTCCAAAAATATTCCAAACTTTCCGTATGGCTATTCAGCCAAGCAAATTGATAATTGCTTTTGTGGCATTGGCTATTATATGCCTGGCCGGTTGGATTATGGATTTTAGCAGAACGGTTATCGCCGCACCAAAGACACAAGGTGAAATTACAGAGCTGCAGGTTTATATAACCAACGCCGACAAATTAAAGTCGCACATTGAATATTACAAGAAAAGCGGCGAACGTAGAGGCGTATTTTCCACACTTTGGCGCTTCGGCTCCGAAAAATTTCACGGAGCGCTAAAGTCGCTGTTCGCATTCGACCTCCCCGGCGTGGCGAAAAATACCGCAGAGGGCTTCAAAGCGATAAGTTGGGCTCTCATGTATCATTACATTTATAGCATCGTATTTTTTGCAATAACGCTTGCTGTGATTTCCGTTGCGGGCGGCGGCTTATGTCGAATCGTAGCGCTCCAATTTGCCCGAAACGAAAAACCCGGCATAACCGAGGCGCTGCGCTTCAGCGCAAAAAGATTCCTGAGCTTTTTCACCGTGCCTTTGGCGCCGGTCGGCATAATTATCTTTATAGGCCTCTTTGTTTTTCTCTTGGGACTGATAGGCAACATCCCAAGGGCTGGTGAGTTGATAATGGGTATATTTATGCTGCTGGCTTTGATTGCAGGAACGTTGATAGCAATCGTTTTGATAGGAACGGTTGCCGGCTTTAACCTGATGTTCCCCGCCATCGCCTATGACGGCTCAGACTGTTTTGATGCGATAAGCCGTTCCTTTAGTTATATATATTCAAAGCCATGGCGGATGGGCTTTTATACTGCGATAGCTGTGGTTTATGGTGCAATTTGTTACACATTCGCTCGGTTCTTTACCTTCTTGCTGCTCTGGGTTACTCGCTGGTTTTTGCAGTTTGGCGTCTGGGCCAACAATAGCAGTAACAAGGTCAATAAACTTACCGCAATCTGGCCGGAACCAAGTTTTATGGGTTTGCGCGGCTCACCAAGCTGGGTAACAGCCAACTGGTCGGAATCACTGGCATCCTTTCTGGTTTATTTAGTCCTGTTGGTTGTTGTGGGCCTATTAGTTTCTTTCGTAATAAGTTTTTATTTTTCCGCCAGTACCATAATCTACGCACTTATGCGCAACAGAGTTGACAATACCGCTCTGGAGGACATCTATACCCCCGCCGCTGAGTCCAAAACGGAGTCGACTGCCGCCGAATTCGAGTCTGAAAAATCACAGGCACAGCCGTCAGCTTCGGACCGGCAGTAGAACAAAAGGCTTCCCTATATGCCCCCGGCTGCACGGCGACAATTTCTTGACATACGCCTAAGTTCTTGCTAAAGTTAAGCTTGCAAAAAGTCGTATGAAATAATTATAGCACCAATAAAATATGCCTGACTCAGATACACAGCTAAAAGATAAGAATCAAAACTCATCGGAGCCATCGACGCTTCCGGCATTGATGCGCTATCGCAGGCCCCTGATTATATTCGCCCATATAGTTGCCTTCGCCGTCTCTTTGATGCTTTCTTTCCTCGTGGCGAACAATATGCAGTTCAATCGCAGCTGGCTTATAGGCCAGTACCCTATTTTGCTGTTTTTCTTTATTATCACCAAGGTGGTGGTATTTGGACTCTTCAAGCAATACCGCGGCTGGTGGCGATACGTCGGCATATCAGACCTCATCGGGATTCTGCGGGCCTCGCTGGTAAGCACCTTGATAATCGTCTCGTTCTGGGCCGCATTGATTTTTGCCCCAACTGCAGTCCGTCAAAAACTGCAGAATGTAACTTTCGTCGGGCAAAGTGTATTTATGGCCGACCTGTTCACCACGTTTTTGCTGCTGGCCGGGCTGCGAATGCTGATTCGGCTATACCACGAGGAGTTTCGCACCGTCGAAAGCGGCCGGCTGAAACGGCTCCTTATAGTCGGTGCAGGCAACACCGGCGTAACATTATTAGGAGACCTCCACAAAAAGGTGGTCGCTGAATACGAGGTAATCGGTTTTATCGATGATGACCCCAACAAACGGGGCACGTTTATCCTCGGCCTGCCTGTGCTGGGGACTGTGGAAGAATTGCCGAAGATATGCAAAGACCGCGACATCGAGGAGATTGCAATCGCAATGCCCTCGGCGACCCACCGTCAGCGAAGACGCGTCATTCAGGTATGCGAAGGTATTAAAATCCGTTTCCACACGGTGCCGTCAATCTCAGATATTGCCTCGGGCAAGCTGCGGGTCTCTCAGATTAGAACCGTGGATATCAACGACCTGTTAGGCAGAGAAGCAGTTGAGCTTGACCTGCAATCAATCGAGGCCTTTCTAAAGAACAAAGTCATTTTCGTCAGCGGCGCAGGGGGCTCTATCGGCTCGGAAATGTGCAGACAGGTCTGCCATTTCGGCCCAAAGCTGCTGCTTCTCGTCGAGCAGGCAGAGAACCCGCTGTTCTACATAGAGCGGGAGCTGCGTTTTCGCTTCCCTGGCCTCCAGATAAAAGCAATCATCTGCGACATCACCGACAAAACCCGCGTCAACGAGATTTTCGACAAATTCAAACCTGAGGTTGTTATCCACGCTGCGGCTCATAAACATGTGCCGTTGATGGAGCTCAACCCCGGAGAAGCCATCAAGAACAATGTTGTGGGAACACAAACCATTGCAGATGCCGCGGACCGCTTCGGCAGCACTAATTTTGTAATGATTAGCACCGACAAGGCCGTTAACCCCACCAGCATAATGGGCTCATCCAAGCGAATCGCTGAAATGTATGTCCAGGATTTAGCCAAAACAAGCAAAACTCAATTTGTAACCGTCCGCTTCGGCAATGTCCTCGATTCCGAAGGTTCGGTCGTGCCTATATTTAAGAAACAAATAGCCGAGGGAGGCCCCGTAACTGTTACGCACCCCGAGATGAAGCGGTATTTTATGACCATACCGGAAGCCAGCCAGCTCGTCCTGCAGGCCGCTACTATGGGAAAAGGCGGAGAAATCTTTGTCCTCGATATGGGAGAACCCGTAAAAATCGTCGATTTGGCAAAAGAGCTTATTACCCTTAGCGGGTTTAGTCCTGAGGAAGATATAGAAATAAAATTTACAGGGATTAGGCCGGGCGAAAAACTTTTCGAGGAGCTTTCAATCAAGGGTGAGGATATGCAGCCGACAAGCCATCCGAAAATCGCTATATGGAAAAATATAGTAAAAGACCGCGATAAACTGCGGGCGGGAATAAATGAGCTTGTAAGTATCGCTAAAACAAGCAGTTGCGACGAAATATTTAAGAAACTCAAAGAAGTCGTGCCGAATTATATTGGGGAAAATCATAGTTAGGTGATAGGGTTTAGGGGGTAGGGTTTGGGGGATAAAAAACAGGCCTGTCTTCGTGTAAAACTACGCCGAGGTCTTCGAGGTGTTAAGTTAAAATAGGCAGAATGGGTAAGGTGGGGTAGCACCAAACGCGCAAGTTCGTGTTTGAAAACGTCGAAAAGTGTAGAAAAATTTGGAAAAATGTACATAAAGTTGCGAAAAAAGTATAGAAACGGTTGAAAAAATTGGACAATTTTTTATCCCCCCTGCGCATTTGATTGAAATTTGACTCCGCCGAGTGGCGGAGTAGTTCATAGTTGATAGTTCATTTGTTCATAGAAAAGTTCAGCCAAAGGTTACCTAAATTAACAAGAAGAAAATCAAAGATTAAAAATCAAAGAGCAAAAATTAAAAATATGGAATTGCTGATTCAATAAATTGTTTATACCCAGAGGGCGGAGATGGTGTCGGAGATTTTCTTTCCAAAGATTTCGATGAGTTTTTTGTTTTCTATTTCACAATCAGAGTTGTAGTATATAAGCATATGCGTATATACTTATATAGTGATTTAATAAGCAAGGTTTTGAGAACACTGGGATTTGAGAAGTGGGGCTTTTTTTAGGGCGGATTTTTGTTGCGGGATTTTTTTAAGATGACTTTTCGACAATGGCGATTTCGTCGGCCGTCAGGCCGTAAAGATTATAAACCATCTGGTCGATTTGTTTTTGATATTGCTTAGCAGAGGCTTGCTTTGCAGAATCCTTGAGATAGTCCTCAGACTCTGTTGCGAGAAGGATATTTTTGACGAGGTCAATTAAGACTATCTGCTCGTCAGGAGATATTCTCTTGACCGGGAAATTTTTCAACCCCAGCCCCTTGTTTCTTCCCATTGGCAACCTAATTGCAGATCCGGACGAACCTTTCGTTAAGATGTTCTTGGCCCTTGCATAGTAGGTCATAAGTGGCGAATTGAGTAGCGCTAGGAGATAATAGAGACAATACTCTTCTGATTTTTGATTGATGACATACACACTATTGTCACAGTAGCAATCCCGATCTTGTGTGTAAGCCGCCTCAATTATTTTCTTGCCACTTAAGGATTGCCTGATGAAAATCTTTGGTTGCTTGTACCTTAATTCATCCCTGCCTATAGACACCCGTGAACGTTCGCCTCTTTCCTCCAGATACTTGTTCATCTTTTTCGCTAGTTTTCGATCATAACAAATGTAAAGATATTTCCTGCTATTGCTTGATTCCAATTGTTCGGAAATTGGATAAGTAATCCTGTATGCTGAGATGTTCCCACTGAAAATAGCTTTGTGGTAATTTGCGTTCAGCCTCTCCGACGACAAGAAAGGTGGTAAGCCTGATTCCGGTCTATTCGTTACATTCATACCTGATATGGGATAATATAATTCGTCAATGTTAGAAGACCCCATCTCCATCTTGTCAATAATTGAATCTTTGCGAATTCCGCCAATAATAGAATTTTCACTGTCAATACATTCCTGTTGGCTAACGAGTTCAGCTACTCCTGCGGTACCTTCTTTCAGTCTAAATTCACTCTTCTCAATTCGCCCATTCCTCAGCATTAGAATTGTTTGTCGTGAATTCACATTTTCGAAGGCCTCCAAGTTCTCAACTTTTTCGAGCAATGTTGTCTGATCCAGCAAGTATTTCCTTATTTCTCGATAAACAGTAACATCAAAGCCAGCATCTACGATCATATTTATCAGGCCTTCGACAGAACAAATGTGTGTCGCTTTCTCAAGGAAAAACATCGTAAGGTTATACCTTTTACTGCTCCTATTTTTCGAGAACTCATAAACCTCAGCCAATTTCTTCATATAACTATGTATTGTCTTGATTGATTTTCGTGCGTAGTTAGTCGCATATGGTGGATTTGCAATGACTATATCAAATCCTTCAATTATTCCAAACATCCATTCGGGGTCAAACCATCCACATGGTTCCCCCAAGAACGGGTTCCATTGAGAAAGTTTCGCGGTCTGGGTCTCTTTTCCGCCCCAGTTGAGGGAGTGCTCAAACATTTTTGACTGGACTTTGCGGAATCTATCTTCGAGGTCCTTTTTTTCTTTACCGTAACTATTGAGGTATTCGTCGCGAAGTCTTTTCAATTCGCTTATTGAATCCTCGTCTTCGAACATTGTCTGCTGCCTACCATGATTTGGCAAACCAATTAAGGTGTTTGCGCAGACAAACTTAAATTCAAGATTTGGAAGCGGTTTAACGGCTCTGTTTGGCTCTTTATCGCTGACGTTTTCATCGACAATCAAAGAGAGGAAAAAACGCAGCTTAGAAATCTCGACAGCAATTTGTTGAATATCCACACCATAGATTGAACTTTGAACAATTCCGAGTTTATGAACGTAATTCCAATTTTCTTTTTTAAGTTTTTTTTCAAACTCTTTACGAGCAGTCACATTTTCTATCTTCGAGAGAATTTTGTTTAACCACTTTTGGGAATCGGTATCGATCTTTTGCAGGATCAGTAATATCTTCTGCAAAATGCCCATAGGAAAAGCACCGCTGCCGCAGGCGGGGTCTATTATTTTTATCGTATCAAGGACATCAAGAATAGTATTTTTATCTGCTTCAGATAAAGTGGTGCTTTCATCACTATAAGACAAAAGCGGTAATATTTTTTCTTCCGGCAGGCCGGTTTTAGTTAAAAGATATTGTTTCAAGCTTTCATCAACCATGTATTCAACTATTGGTCTTCGGGTATAATAACTGCCGGTCGCTTTGCGGGCAGTTTCACCTGTTTCCGGGTTGATTTCAGCAAGGAGGTTCTCAAAGATTCTACCGAGCATTTCAGGATCGATTGACAACTCAACATCGACGGGCGTATTTTCATCGATGGTAAAATTATAGGTTTCAAATATACCAAGAAGGTCTCTAAGCCAATTATCGGGAATCTGTAAAATATTGGCGAATTGTGTTTTTTGTTGCTCATTTGAGCCGTAGTAATCATCTTCGTGTGGCGTAAAAAGGCCACCGTTGAGAAACGGGATTATTAACCAAGGTTTTGATGTGAAATCCTTGGCCCGTTCTTCCGCCGGCGTGTTCAATACCTCAAAGAAAAGTGGCTCAAGTGTATTGTGGTAATAGCTCTTGCTCTTATTGACGGCGGCCATCGAGAGTAGTTCCTCTGGTAATAGAGGGACATTCTGCTCGGAGTGTTTCTTTTTTAGAAACCAGCAAAAGACAAGCCGACCAATGAGACGGACGGCAAATTCCTTTTTCTTTGTATCGTCAGGTGATGGGAATATAAGGGCGCCTTGTTTGACCTCAAAACTTTTGCTGCCAATTTTTCTTTTACCGCCAGTGAGCTTTGTAAAAAGGATGGCAATTTGCGTGTAAAAGTCCTTGTTCACAACTTCTATTGAGAACCGCTTCTTTAAGTCCTCGAAGCCCTTAACCCTGCCGGGCTTTATTAGATATTCCTGCGGGGTGTGAACCTTTGCATCAGGACCTAAGAAAAACGAATATCGTCTCGGGTTGGAATATTCCCTTTTCACTTTTTTGCCTTCAAGTTCAAGATCGACGGTTACAAGCGAGAAACGATAGTTTGGGGTCTTAGATATGAAAAGAACCAATGCTTGCTTTTGGCCGTGCTCAGCCAATAATCGAAAAGATTCCTTTGAAAGAGAAACGCGAGGGTCATTTTCTGAACCGTGCTCAACCTCATAAATATTCATTTCAAGCGATGGCGAATGGCCAATTTTTGTTACCTGCCGGATATATTGGGGTTTGAATTCCAGCCGGATGGATTCGTCCGCTTTTTCAAAATCTTCAGGCAGTAACGTGTTTCGCAGAAAGTCTATGTAGTTTGTTCTGTTATAAAGGGCCTGAAAATCCATTATCAGATTAACTCCTCTGACAGAATCAAGGTTTCTTTGCCTTCCTCGATTTTTTGCTCCCTGTCGATAATAGCCAGCAGATAATCAAGCGGAACCTGTCTTTGAAGCTCGTTAAAATCCTTTTCGAGGGTTTTTGAATCAATAGACCTTATAAATCTTGCGAATTTTTCGGGCAAGGCATCGAGGTCTTTGACGACACAAAGCAGGTCTTCAAGATAATCCTTATGTTCGGGCAGTTTATCCCTGAGGGTCTGGACTTTTTCAATGGTTTGGAGCTTTCCCCTATCTTTTGCGACCTCTGTTCTTTTGCTGAACAGGTTTTCCTTTATTTTGGAATAAATTTCTTCAAACGATTTACTTGTCTGCTCGCCTTTTTCGCTGATTTGGGCCTCAAATAAATTCAAAGCATCGGCAGCGGACAGAGAAAGCGGCTCTTTTGTTTTAGAAGCGAATTTAAATACTGATTCATCGCCTTTTTTGCCAAAGACGACTACGCCGGTCAGGTCTTTTTTGACGGTCCGTCTGATTCTGCATCTTTTGGGCAGGCCAGCAGCTTCTTTTACAATTTCAGGTTTATTGTTTCTTAATTTCCTTATAAAGTTTTCGTATTTAGCTTCGGGCGATAATTCTTCCTGGTCAGCCATAGCTTTGCGGTATTCATCCGCGAAAAATGAGCGAAGCTCTTCGTCTTTGGTAAGGATTTTGGTATCTTCGCCGAAAAGGGCGTGAACCATAGCCAACTTCAAGGTCGAAATCTGTTTTACCCTTGTTTCCTCTTCGCCGGTCTCGGTGGGGAAGAAATTATAAATAAACAACTCATCGAAGACTTTTTTATTTATCCTGTTGATTCGGCCGACTCTCTGAATAACCCTTGTCGGGTTGTAAGGGATATCGTAGTTAAAGATAATTCCTGCCCGGTGCAGATTAAAACCTTCGGAGATGGCATCTGTCGCGATTAATACATCGAAATCATTTTTCTGGACCTTAAAGGCAGCGTCAAAATTCTGCCAGATAATCTGTTTATTCGATTTGCTCCAATCTTTCGCTGTGTATTTGAATACTTTTAATTCATCCTTTAGTTTGTCGTAAAGATAATTGACCGTGTCAGCAAATTCCGAGAAGACCACGATTTTTCTTTTTGGTTCTTTTTTCAGCCAATTACTTAGCTTTGTTTTGAAGTATTCAAGCTTCGGGTCTGCGGGGAAACCATCGCCAAACCATTTATCGCGTATGTTTTCCAAAAGTTTGATATCTTTTTTAACAAGTTCTGTAAACTCTTTTTTCAACTCATCTTTATCTATGAGCCACAATCCCTTGTCTTTATATGTTCGAAGCTGATCATCAAAAAGTGTTTCCCCAAGCTCCTCATCGAGGTCTTCTCCGGTAGCCTCAAGAAGTATATCAATATCCGGCAGTTTTCCTTTTTTATAGACAGGTACTTTGCCTAATTTTTCGTACCAGTCGAGGATAAGTTGCGAAGAGTTAATCATATTGTTCAAGGTTGACTGGAAGGCATAAATCGAACTTTCAAACCTCCTGACAAGCAAACGCCTCATAAAACCGGCAAGGTTGATTTGTGTCTGTATAAGCAGGTTTTCATCAATGCCCATTTTTTCAGCAATTTTTTTTCGATATTCTTCTTTGATATAACTTATGGGCATATATCTTGCGCCAAGGAACCCAGCAGATTCGTCTTCCGGCGCAATTTGTTCGAGCGTTGCTAAGTAAAGTTCGCTTAAATCTCCAAGCTGATAATCAAGTTCCTCCGGGTCGTTCACCTTTGGGAAGGTAATATTTTGCTGTTTTAAATCCTCGTTATATTCTTCGATTGCATCCAAATCCAGACGCGACCTTCTTATAACCAGCGGCGAAAGAATATTCCTGATTTGCTCAGCGACCTGTTTTATACGGGCAGAAATAACTGCTTGGAGTTCGACTTTCTTTTTCTGTGCTTCTTTAATCCGCCTATATTCGACAATCAGTTCTCTGAACTGGAAGGAGAGATTATCGACCGTCTGCAAGGTGGTCCTTGTAGGAATCTGGAACAACCTTACCATTGAAAAGACATCCTGAGGCTTGTTGTTAAAGGGCGTAGCTGAAAGCAAAACAACTTTATTTTTCTGGCAGAGCTTGTGCAGGTTTGCGTAATCAGACGTCAGTTCATTTCTATATTTATGAGCCTCATCAATTATGATGAGTTTCTCGCCTTCTCTTTCGCCGTTGAAGTCGAGCGCATCCTCGATTTTGCCGCTGCTGAAAATTCTGGCCCGGAAGTCAAAATCATTATGGTAGTCTTCCCACTGATCAATCAAATGCGGCGGCGTTATAATAATGGTTTGCATATTGAGATTGTGAGCGATTGCCGAGGCGATTATGCTTTTGCCGAGGCCGACAACGTCGGCGATTATTACTCCGTTGTGCTTTTGAAGAATATCGATGGCTTTGATTACGGCGTCGATTTGATATTTTAAGTCTATGTATTTGCCGCGAGATATTTCACCCGGCAGCCTGAGGGCATCGGCTTTATATTGCCGGAAGTATTCATCAAGGACTCTTACATAAAGCAAGTAGGGTTTGGGTAATTTATTAAGCCAAGTTTTTTCAACAACATTGAAGAAGAAGCTATCAAGATTGTCTTTGTCAACTATAAGTACCGAATCTTTCCAAAGCTTTTGAAAGATGTCTAACGCTTCCTGATAATTTGCAGAGTCTCTTGAAATAACGTTGATTTCAAATTGTCCTCTAAGCCCCGACCTTGTTAAATTGCTCGAACCGGTAATTACCGTTCCGGGATAATCGCCGCCCTGATTAAATTCTTCCTTGTTTTCAAAGATGTAAAGTTTGGCGTGGTTTGAATGAAGGGTTTTTTTGATTTCCAAAGTGCCGTCTTCAATCTTTTTCAAAAACAGTCTGAAAGCATCCACTTTTTCCTGTGAGTCGAAAAAGTCGGTATCGTTAAAAAGCTGAACAAGCGATTTATAATAATTATTTCTTATCAGCCCACGAGGGGCGTTAGTTTCCTGAAGTATTTCAAATTCTTTTATCTTGTTGGTTAAGTCCTGCTCGACTTCCAACCCAACTAAAATCTTCAGATTTTTATCGGCTACCTTCTCGTATATTTCCTGAAATCCAGAAAAGTAAAAATAACCCACTAAAAAGTAAAGGTTTCTTGAGCTTGGGAGGATGTTATTTATTACATCTGAAAGCAGTTTTTCCTGGTTTGTGATAAATTGAGTGGTCATATTTTTCCAATAATAAACCGTAGAGATGAAGGCATTGTAAACGAAGGGAATAAGATAAGCAAGTGGGCGATTCATTTAGGATTTACGATTTATGATTTGGCCCGTCTTCGCCTATGGCTTCGCCGCGGTCTTCGCTGCGCTACGAGGGGCAAACCAATAAAAAAAGCCGGGGTTTAGCCGGCTTTTTTAATCAGAAAAAGTTATTTTTTACCACTCGTTTTCGCCTTCGTTCTTTTCCTTTCGACTATGCTCAGGACTGGGTTGCTGGTCTCTGGGGTGGGCTTTATCGTAGGTCTCTTTGAGTTTCTTCGTAGTAAGATGGGTGTAAATCTGAGTGGTCGAGAGCGACTGATGGCCGAGCAGCTCCTGAACACTTCTTAAATCAGCGCCGTTATTTAACATATGCGTTGCGAAGCTATGCCGCAGAGTATGCGGGCTGATTGAGATGTCCAGGCCGGCAATTTTGAGGTATTTGTCCATCTTGCGGCGGACGCTGCGGGTGCTGAGGCGTCGGCCATGCTTATTAACGAACAGGACTTTCGAATCGAAATTGGGGTTGCTGTGCGCCCTTTTATTCCTGAACTCCATATAATGCTGAATAATCTGCAAAGCTGAGGTCCCTATGGGGACGATTCTTTCCTTTTTGCCCTTTCCCCTGACGTGCACGACTTCGCCAAGGAAGTCCACATCGTCCATATTCAAGGCGACAAGCTCGCTGACCCTTACGCCGGTGCTGTAAAGCGTCTCCATAATAGCCCTGTCTCTTGCGCCGAGCCAGTTATCCATTGGCGGCGTCTCGAGCAATTTCTTTACTTCTTCGTATTCGAGGAAGCGAGGCAGTCTTTTATCCTGCTTCGGCGTTCTAACTGCCATAACCGGATTGGAGCTAATCTGGTTTCTTTTAACAAGGAACTTATAGAAGCTGCGCAACGTAGCAAGCTTGCGAGCTATGGTTGACTTGGAATACTGCTTCTCATTCAGAGCGGCCAGATACGCCCTGACGGAATTGATATCCACTGAAAGAAGTAACTGGTCAATTTTAAGACTTGTCTGCGTGGCCACAGCCGTAGCGGCGCCCTGCTGATGGGCACCCGACGAAACGTGGTCGTCAGGGTGCGAGCCGCTGTCGGAGCGACCGATGAGGAACTGGCTAAATTGTTCCAGGTCGGCACCGTAACACTTGGCCGTATGCGGGGAAAACCGTTTTTCAAATTTCAGGTAATTCAGAAAATCCTGGACAACCACGTTCTCTTCCATAATCGCACCTACCTAACTCAAATTGAATTATTCAGCTATTGTGTTTGCGAGTCCCCCTGCAAAATGGGGCTCTTTTCGCCTAAAATCTTGTCTGCCTGGTTGATAAGCGATTGTGCCAGCTTGAAACTGAGCACCGCTGCATCAAACCAATCGAAATTCGTCCGTTTATCCTTTGCCTGTTCAATCAGGGCATCGAGAAGCTTGTCTTCACATCCGCTATCGTAACGGAATATAAACTTCTCCGCTCCCTTGTTTAAGACCAACTGTTGCTTCCTCTTTTTAACCATTGGGTTCCTACAAATGCATATCTTTTTATCTGTTATCGGTCTAAAAACTAAAAACCTACGGCTAAAGTTTGATTTTCATAGTAAAGGCGATAAAATCCAACCTATAAAAAACGCTACAAGGTTTTTATCGGCCAATAACACGTCCGTCTTTACAAATTGAAGATGAATTCGGCAAATTAGATGCAAATTCACGAAATTTTTATTGGTCTATCCCGGTGCGGGTGGAGTTACCTGTTAATTCGCTTTGAAAAAAAGATTACTCCATCCTTTTTCTTGGAATCAATGACCCCCTGCTGCTGGAAATGGGTGATATATTTTAAGGCCTCATTGCGGCTTATGCCCAGAGCCGAGCATACGTCACTCAGCGAGCAAGGCCTGCGTTTCAGCATTGATAACACGTCTTCTGCTCTAACTTCAACATGTCTGCCCTGCTGCGCCGGAGAAAAATCAGCTATGACTTCGCAGTTTTCGCCAAGCTCTTCGGCTATCGCCTGCAGCTTTTCTGCGTTGAGGATTTTGATACCCGGCTCAGCCGTTGGCCGGACGGCTGTATTAAGCTGAACTTTGTCAGGACGAATACGGCTTATAGCATCCTTGATTTTGGCAATCTGCTCATTATCAGTATTAAAACCCTCGATAAGAAACACTTCAAGCCATATCTGGCCGGAAAACTCTTTCCGAAAGGCACATAATCCTGAAATCAGCTTTTCAATACTTAATCCAGAGTGTGGGCGATTTATCTTCCGGAAAATCTGCTCGTCGCCGGCATCCAAAGAAGGCAAAACTACGTCGGCCTTTGCGCAATCCGCCCGAACATCCTGTTTGTATAACAGTGTGCCATTGGTTAATATGGCTACAGGAATATCGGTAATTTTTTTTATGCCGTCTATAAGCTCTCCGAGCCGAGAATTCAGTGTCGGCTCCCCGGAACCGCTGATAGAAATAAAATCAGCTTCCACCCCCTCGGCCAATCTGTCCCTCAGCTCAGCCAAAACCGCCTCAACAGGCACGAAGTCGCTGCGATGGAGGGTCTTTTTGGTGGTTCTGCCGAGCTGGCAATAGACGCAATCAAGCGAACAGAGCTTAAACGGCACGATATCAATACCGAGACTGCGCCCCAGCCGTCGCGAAGGCACCGGGCCATACAAGTATTTTTTTTCTTCGGCCACTTCTGTCTATTTCCGCATGACCTCGAATATTTTTTTGCACACGCCCAATAAATCTTCGAGCCAGTCGATGGGCATAATACAGGCGGCGTCCGATTTTGCCTTTTCCGGCTCGGTGTGCACCTCAATAAAAAGCCCGTTGGCGCCGGCGGCGACCGCAGATTTTGCAAGTATAGGGGCAAATTCCGGCCGGCCTGCACTCACATCGCCAAACCCACCCGGCTGCTGGGCGCTGTGCGTCGCATCGAAAACAACCGGACAGCCAAGCTTTTTCATAGTCTCAATAGCAGTCATATCGTTGACCAGCCGATTGTAGCCAAAAAATGTCCCCCGCTCGGTGAGTATTATTTTGCTGTTTCCGCAGGCGCGAACCTTTTCCACCACATTTTTCATCTCCTCCGGCGAGAGGAACTGGCCTTTCTTTATATTTACAGGTTTGCCCGTCCGCCCGCAGGCACAAAGCAAATCGGTCTGCCTGCACAGCAAAGCCGGCACCTGGAGGCAATCAACAACCTCGCTGACAATCTCAGCCTGGGCCTGCTCGTGCACATCGGTCATAACAGGCAAATCAGTCTCTCGGCGAACCGCTGCAAGAATCTCCAGCCCTTTCTCCAGACCCGGCCCACGAAAACTGTGCACGCTGGAACGATTGGCCTTGTCGAAACTTGCCTTGAAAATCATTCCCACGCCGCTTCTTGCAGCGATTTTGACAAGCTCATCCGCAATACTCAGACAGATATCCTTGCTTTCGATGACACAGGGGCCAGCCATTACAAATAAAGGCGCATCCAAACCAATCTCGACATTGCCAATTTTGAAACTTGCTTTATTCATATATTCAATTTCATCCTAATGCCCTGACAATCCTCGTTCTTATCCCTGCCGGTTTGGCGCCTTCCGGCACGACACAATTTACCGCCTGCGGTATCACTTTAATTTGCACCGGCAAAGCCGGGCCGGGGTCACCATCAATTTCGGTCTTTATATCGGAGCTCTGCGAACTCACAGAAATCTCTTTACCCTGGCGATAAATAACACCAGAACTGTCGGCGTGCTGCTTGAAAACCGTCATCACCGAATGCTTTACCAGATGCACGCGGGACGCACATTTATAAATACACACATCCAGCAATCCGTCACTGAAATCGGCATAGTGCAGTATCTGAAGCCCTACTGCGTATCTTGAGATATTTCCGACAAAAACCAGGCCGCGTCCATGGAAAATTTCTTCGCCGTCAACCGTTACTTTCATTGCTTCGAATTTATAATCCCAGAATGTTCGCCAGAGCGGCCAGAAGTAATCAGAATAATCTATATGTCCCCTCCGCTGCTCGCTAACGCGCCTGACTACCTGGCCGTCAAAGCCGAAACCCGCTATCGAAGTAAAACATCTTCCGTTCACATTTCCCAGGTCCAAATGCCGAATGAACCCTCCCTCAAATGCTCTTATTATTGTTTTTAATTTTTCATCAAAGCCCAATTCGTTTGCCAGCAAATTTTCCGTTCCGCAGGGCACTATCAGCAGTGGTTTGTCACTGCCTTCCAGGCCGTGTGCGACCTCTCTGACGGTGCCGTCACCGCCGACAACGACAACCATCGCGCAGTGGTAATCCACAGCCACATCTGTGGCCACTTCACAGGCATTGGCCAAAGAAGTAGTCAAACTAACCTTGACCTTGTATCCTTTTTCAACAAGGTATTCCTCAAATCGCTGACCGACCAGTTTGCTGCTGGTCGCGCCGGACTTGGGATTTACGATATAGGCAATATAACCGTCATCTGGTTTCATACCCTGAGCTTTTATAAAAACACTTCTTTATCTTTTTTGCCAAGCTGTCGAAGCTTTTTCTCCATCAAAGATGCGTAACTTTCTAAAATAGGCGGCAAATCCGACAGCCCTAAATTTCTCTGCACATCGGCAATTTTTTCACCGTCAGGGGCTTCTATTTCCACGAAACTGCCTAACAACGGCAATTCATCCAAAGCAACTTCGCACCCACTAAACCGCCAAACTCGACGTTTTTTCTCAAACACGAGCACCTTATTATATCCCAGCAGCAAAAGCAGCTTCTCAGCCGAATCGCCATCTCCAACTTCAATTTCTATCTCCTGCCTCTTTTTGAACTCATTCTTTTCTTTTGTGCCTTTATAAGTCAAAAAGAACCTTTCATTTTTGCCGACAAGCAGTCGCCGCAGCCGAAGACATCTGTCGGCTTTAGTTAAGGTTTTATTCGCATCATCAAAATAATTATCTATCTGCAGCTGCTCTTGCCTGAACTCGGCGCCGGATTCAATCAGCTTGCGTTCTACTTCTTCCAACGAATCGACTTTTAATTTTGCCTCGATTTCGATATTCATTAGAGCCGGGCCTTTATTCCATCCAACCGTTTTTTGGCGCCCGCCTGTTCACCTTCAGAAACAAAAAACTTGCTCAGTTTCTCACAGGGGTATTCACTGCAGTATGCACAATTCTCAAGACCTTTTTCACTCGCGCATTTCCTTATCTGGCACTTCCGGCAGCCGGAATACAATCTTCCGCCCTGTGCCTTGCACCCGTCGCAGTCGGTAATATCCTCTACCCGTTTTTCCTCGCCGAGGTATTTCTTGATAGCGATGACAATCTGCTCCCTCTCCCGTCTTTGTTTTTTAGGATTTTTCTCTCTGGTCGCCAGGTAAATCGGGCACGTGATGCAATTTAATCCGCAATACGCAATCATTTCCGATGCCATTTTTTCATCTGCTCCTTTTCTGGACTGATTATTACAGCCGATAAGACCAAGACCTCCCAGTGCCAGTCCTGCTGCCGCGCCTGCCCCATGCACAAGAAAGCATCTTCTACTACATTCACTGTTCATTGCGATGAATCCTTTCTAAACGACAATATTTACCAGTCGGGATTTGATAACAATGATTTTTTTAGGTTCTTTTCCACCCAAAGCTTTCTTAACCTTTTCGCCGGCAAGGGCTTTTTGCCTTATCTGCTCTTCGTCCGCATCAGCGGAAACAACAATTCTATCTTTTATCTTGCCGTTGACCTGAATCACCAGTTCAATTTCTTTTTCCCTGATAAGCTTTTTATCATATTCGGGCCAAGGTTCGTAAGCCAAACTGCCCGTATGGCCTAATCTTTCCCAGAGCTCTTCAGCAATATGGGGAGCGAACGGGGCAAGAACCAGGATGAATTTCTCGACAACAGATTTAGGTCTGACTTCCTGTTTGCTCAGGTGATTTACAAAAATCATCATCTGGCTGATAGCGGTATTGAAACCGAAGGTTTCGATATCATCACCGACCTTTTTTATAGTCCGGTGCAACAGTCTGAGTGTTGTCTCATCGGCGTCGGCATCTTTGACCGCTTCAACAATTTCTCCAGTGTTCTCATCAACAATCGTTCGCCAGGTTCGCTGCAGGAACCTGAACACACCTTCAACGCCCTGCATGTTCCACGGTTTCATTGCCTCAAGCGGCCCCATAAACATTTCATAAAGCCGCATCGAATCGGCACCATAATCGGCAACGACTTTATCCGGATTAACCACATTGCCGCGGGACTTGCTCATCTTCTGGCCGTCCTCGCCCAAAATCATTCCCTGATTGACGAGCTTCTTAAACGGCTCTTTGGTGCTGACGAAACCCAAGTCGTAAAGCAGCTTGTGCCAGAACCGCGCATACAAAAGGTGCAGCACCGCATGCTCGGCGCCGCCGATATACAAATCAACAGGCATCCAGTACTTTTCCTTCTTCGGGTCCCAGCTCAGCTGACCGTTTTCCGGGTCAAGGTATCGCAGATAATACCAGCAGCTTCCTGCCCATTGAGGCATTGTGTTGGTTTCACGTCTTGCCTTTGAGCCGTCAGGCAACGAGACATTGACCCAACTGGAAATATTAGCCAACGGCGACTCGCCTGTGCCGCTCGGTTTATAGTTTTTAACTTCCGGCAGCTCTAAAGGCAAATCCTGCTCCGAGAGTCCGACAACACCGCCATTGTTAGTATGCAAAATTGGGAACGGCTCACCCCAGTAACGCTGTCTGCTGAAAAGCCAGTCGCGCAGTTTATAATTGACTGCTTTTCCGCCGAGGCCTTTTTCACTGAGCCATTCCGTAATTTTTTCTTTGAATTCGGCTGTTGATAAGCCGTTAAACCGGTTACTATTAATTGCCATACCATTACCCGTATAGCAAACGTCTCCATTTAATATATCTTCAATAACACCATCTGCCCATGCGTTTTCTTCCCCCTTCGGCGGTGGCCAAGTCATGCCTTCATACTCGTAGACGCCGCCGATTCCAGAGCGGAGAGCCTGTTCCCGATTTGGTTTCACTACGGGTATAATGGGCAGGTCGAACTTTTTAGCGAATTCGAAATCCCTTTCATCGTGAGCAGGCACCGACATAATTGCTCCTGTGCCGTAGCTAATTAGAACATAGTCGCTTATCCATATTGGGATTTTTTTGTTGTTTACCGGATTTATAGCGTAAGCGCCGATGTGTTCACCGGTTTTTTCTTTAGCTAAATCAGTCCTGTCAAGGTCACTTTTACGAGCCGCGTCTTCGCGATATTTTTTGACGGCAGCTTTTTTATCCTTTGTTGTGATTACATCCACAAGCGGATGTTCTGGCGCCAATACCATATATGTAGCGCCAAACAGCGTATCCGGACGGGTGGTAAAAACGCGAATGGTCTCATTGAAACCGTCGACTTTGAAATCAACATCAGCCCCGATACTTTTGCCAATCCAGTCCGTCTGGAGTTTTTTTATTGATTCCGGCCAATCGACTTCCTTCAAATCATCGAGCAGCCGTTCAGCATACTTCGTTATTCGCAGCATCCACTGCCGCATCGGCTTCCTAATTACCGGATGTTCCCCCCGCTCGCTCACCCCGCCGATTACCTCCTCATTTGCCAGAACCGTTCCCAAAGCCGGACACCAATTAACCGCCACCTCATCCTCATAAGCGAGACGATGCTCATCTATGAACTTTCGTTTTTCGGCCTTGCTTAAACCGGCGGGAATCGGCAACTGCTCAATTGGTTTGGCTTTTTGCTCGGCCTCGTCGAAGTAACTATTGAAGAATTTCAGAAATATCCATTGAGTCCATTTGTAATAATTCGGGTCGGTAGTATTAACTTCCCGGTCCCAATCATAGCAAAAGCCCATCGATTTGATTTGCCTGCGCATGTTGTCGATATTTTTTGCCGTTGTTTCTTTTGGATCGGTTCCGGTCTGCACTGCATACTGCTCCGCCGGTAACCCAAAGGCATCCCACCCCATAGGATGCAGAACATTGAACCCTCTCATTTTCTTATAGCGTGCCGTTATATCGCTGGCAGTATAATTTTCTACATGGCCAGCGTGTATTCCCACACCGCTTGGGTATGGGAACATATCGAGAACGTAATACTTGGGCATGGAATTATCGCAGTCTTTGGCCTTAAATGTTTTGTTCCCTTCCCAAAACCGCTGCCACTTCTTTTCAATCTCGTTGAAGTTATAACCGTATTTTTTCTCGTCCATTGTTTCCTACTCTACCGTTTCACATCTACGAATATTTACCCCTTCGAATGAGGACAGGTGTTATCGCTGCAGCCAAAGCATTTTTTTGATTGTCCCGCCTTGACCTGTGCTGAAAATACCGAAATTTGCTTTGTCAGTTTGCTGCTGCCGCAATGCGGGCAGACTTTCGGCTGTTTGCCATCGTGCGGCTCAAGAAATTCACTTATCCTGCCGCACTTACTACATTTATATTCAAAAATCGGCATAGCAAGCCCTCATTAACAAAAAATCGGGGTGACTGGACTTGAACCAGCGACCTCTTGGTCCCGAACCAAGCGCTCTAGCCAAACTGAGCTACACCCCGAAAAACATCGAAACGGGAAATATAGCACATAATTGCCCGAATTGCAAGTTACAATAAGTTGACAGGGTCTATATCTATGGCAACCTTGACCGCCGGTCGGAGCCGCCACAGGTCGGCCCGCAGGTTTGTAAATAACCGCTGTATAGTTTCCGCTTTCGGCGACTGGATAATTATCTGCATCCTGTGGAACTGCTGTATTCGACTTATCACCGCCGGCATCGGCCCTCTGACAATCACTTTCAGGTTGTCCCGCCTTATAATACTATCGACTTTCTCGCGCATCGCATTAGAGGCGGCCTCGAGTCTATCGAAATTTCTGTCCCGCATAATCAAGCCGGCCAGCCGCCAGAACGGCGGTAAATTACAGGCCTTGCGATGCTTTAATTCCTCTTTGATGAACCCGTCAAAATCATTTTTGAGCGCAAACTGTATGGCTGGCTGGTCCGGCAAAAATGTTTGAACGAACACTGTCCCCTTTTTTATGGAGCGACCCGCACGGCCGGCGACGTGAGAAATCAATTGGAAAGTCCGCTCGTTCGCCCTGAAATCCGGCAGATAAAGCGATGTATCGGCGCTGATAATGCCGACCAGCGTTACGTTTGGAAAATGCAGACCCTTCGCCAGCATTTGCGTTCCGGCCAATATATCTATTTTGCCTTCGCTAAAATCCCTTAGAACGTGATAATAATCCCGCCCTGCCATAGAATCACTGTCAACACGACAGATACGTGCCTGCGGGAATTTTCTGGCCAATTCGCCTTCGAGCCGTTGCGAGCCAAACCCAATCATTGCAAACCCGGCACCGCATAAAGGACACTTCTGCGGCACAAGGGTCTGCGCCCCGCAATAATGACAGGCCGCGAAACCATAATCTATATGTTTGCCTGTAATCGTTCGCATCCGGCCGGTGTCACGCGGCGGCGACTTATGAAACGTCAACGTTACATCGCAATTGCGGCAGTGCAACGTATATTTGCACGATGGGCAGAACACAAAATTACTGTAGCCGCGCCTGTTCAAAAGTAAAATCGCCTGCTCACCTTTAGCCAGCACTTTTCCCAGATGTTCAGCAAGTGGTCCGGAAATCAAACTTATACCTTCCTTTGTGTGAAATTCATCCCGCAAATCGACAAGTTTCATTTCAGGAAAGGAAAGGTCCATCACCCTTTTCGGCAAATGCACCCGGCTAAAATACTTTTTACTTCGGCTGTTAAACAGCGTCTCCAGCGACGGCGTGGCGCTACCTAAAATACAATGTGCACTTGACAACTGCGCCCGCTTTATCGCCACATCCCTTGCATTATACCGAGGCGCCGTGTCCTGCTTGAAGCTGGGCTCATGCTCTTCATCAACAACGATAAGACCGACCCTCGGCAACGGTGCAAAGACCGCCGAGCGGGCGCCGATAACCACATCAGCTTCGCCATTTCTTATTTTCTGCCACTGAGCGTTGCGCTGAGCAGCGGTCAGGCCCGAATGCATCACAGCTATTTTTTCAAACCTTGCGCTGAACCGCTGAACAGTTTGAGCGGTAAGGGCAATTTCCGGAAGCAGAACAATAGCGCCTTTTCCCTTTTTTAAAACCGTTTCAATCGCCCTTATATAAAGC
>Ga0187886_1000846_pt1 | contig 32314 bp, 28 predicted proteins | sample June2016WEW_20_1_FD_133001 | JGI IMG/M metagenome (GOLD analysis project Ga0187886, IMG submission 133001) | Peatland microbial communities from SPRUCE experiment site at the Marcell Experimental Forest, Minnesota, USA - June2016WEW_20_150 | ecosystem: Environmental > Terrestrial > Soil >...
AGGATCTACTCTACAAACCATGCTCTCTGGCATCAGGTGAAACACAGATTCACTCCTCCCATTTTACCCCGGCGTCCCAGGGTAGTTTATAACATTCATTAATCCATAAGAACACAAGGTGTAACACACAATTTGAATAACCATTCTTTCGAAATGGTAAAAACCTACTGCTGCATAATATGCGGTGCATTGGTCAAAGAACTATTTTCAGTTCATTCAAATTACGCGCATCTTCCTCTTAGTCTTCATCGGAATCATCTAATTCCGGGCGATTTTCGTAAATAACTTTAAAAATTGTAGGTCCGCTGTCTTTGCCCGTCTGTTCGGCCTTATCCGGAAGCTTGCCGTCAAGTCGCTCGATTATCAACTTAAAGTAAGCGTCCTTGCCCTGCATGGCATTTTTCACGGCGGCAGTGGCAAAAATTTCAAGGACTTGCTTCTTACTTTTTTCATCGTAACCTTCCAACACCTTCTTAATTGCATTGATAACTGACAGCGAACCCTTTGGCCTTCCCTTTTTCTTCGGCTGATTTTTCGAGGTGAACTTTTTAAGGTTTTTTAGAGATTTCTTGTTTATCATTTTTATTGACCTCCCTTTCGTTTGAGAATCGGTTTCTTTCCCGTAAAGTCCTTCCATCTTTTGCAGATGACGTCACAATATATGGGATCTATCTCCATGCCGTAACATATACGGCCCAGTTGCTCTGCGGCAATTACAGCAGGACCGGACCCGAGAAAGAGGTCGAGGATTATCTCTTCCGTTTCCGAATAATTACTTATGCAGAAGGCGAAGAGGCCGACGGGCTTTTGTGTCGGATGGACCCTTTTTAATCCCTCGACATCACGCTTGCCTTCGCGCGTATAGCCGTTCCAGAGCTGATGGTAAATCCTGGCGGGAGACGTGAAGCTGGTCCATGCTAGCTCGCAATCGGCGAAGTTGTTTGATGAAGTTTCAACTCTCTTATCCCATATGACCCAGGAGGGTGATGGAGGTAGAAAGTCAGTGAAATAATGGCCTCCCCAGAGGATGACTTTTCTTATGCCGATCTCCTGACTCAAGTGATAAATTTTCCTGGCCGTTTCTGTTGTCTCATCCCCGACAACCGGAAAATACTTTTTACCGCCACTGCCTATCCGGCCTTTGCCCGTCGCTTTGTCGACCTTGCCTACAATGTTAATGCCGTAAGGTGGGTCGGTCAGCAGCAGACCTGCCCGTTGTGATCCCATCAATTTTTCCACGTCCTCCTTTTTCGTAGAGTCCCCGCACATGATCCGGTGCTTGCCCAGAAGCCAAATGTCACCAGGCTTGGTAACGGGTTCGACTATCTTGTCGGCTTCGGCCTGGGCATCGAATTCATCCTCCGCTACTCCATCGGTTTCAGACATCCACCCTTCTGGTAGTTCAACGCCCCAGTCCTCAAGAGGCAAATCGGACCACTGTGAGGATAGAAGATCAAAGTCCCATTCGCCCCACGCTCCGTTGTCCTTGATTGCGATTGCCAGCTTCTGATTTTCTGTCAGGCCACTCATGACGATAACCGGCACGGATGCCATCTTCAGCTTCTTCGCTGCCTCAAAGCGCATGTTACCGCCGAGGATCATGAAATGGTCATTCTCCGGAACGACAAGGATAGGACGTGCTTCAAATAGTTCCGGGGATTCCTCAAGCGATCTGCAGAGAGAAGTGAATTGATGATCCTTGATGAGGCGCGGATTGTTCGGGTTCTTTCGAATTTTTTCTATAGGAACATGTTCTATCTTATACACATCTTTCATTAACCTACCTCCAGAATTAGTCTCTTGTATGTATATAAAGGTTCTTCGAGCCTCCGTTCGTTTAAGAAAATGACATAGTAAGCCTATGCTGAACATGTAACATGTGGACATTTTCCCTTTATCTGTTGCAGGTGCATGCATTACTTTGCGATTGACTGTACAGGTTGGAAGAATATTGCGAAGATGTCTCGTGGCAATTTACGGGGTTTAGTGATGGTCTTGAGGTGAAACGAGGCTCTCTACTGCGTCTATAAAAATCACGTTTTTTTCTCGTTTTTCACGAGAAAAGGAGAAAGGTTATTATTGGGGAGCCTAATGAGAAAAAGGATAGCTTTTAGCAGAAAATTTGGTATAAGAGAGCCGTTCATACTAGACTACCCTCACCACCATATAATTAATTGAGGGTTAGCTTGAATCGGTTAACCCTTTTTTAATGTTACGGCTATTTGCAACATCTTTACGCATTGAAAATCCCTCCCAACCTCCCTTTTACAACGGGAGGAGTAGACGGTTTCCCCCTTTGACAAAGGGGGAGAAGGGGATTTTATGGCGAATTTTTGCATTTCGTGAGGTTTAAAATTTATTTTTTAAGAACGCTGGATTTTTACACACATTGTAAATCCTCTGCATACTTAATCGAGGAGGTTCCATTGTATGTCTGAAATGAAACCTGATAAGTGGATGTCGTTAGTGGCTCTTGCAACTGCGATCATGGCGGTTCTTGCCGCGATTACGACACTGTATTTGGGAAAATACTCATCCAGGGCTATTTTGAATCAAGGCCAGGAAACGAGCCAGTGGGCCTATTATCAGGCGAAGAGTATCAAATCGTATGTGTATGAAATACAGAAGCAGAAATTGGAATTGGAGACAATGACGTCGGGAAATAAGCCGATGGTCATGATGAACAGATACTCCCAGCTTATCAAAGACTATGACAGGCAGATCAAACGATATGATGCAGAGAAGGCGGAGATCAAGGCAACTGCTGACGCCCTGGCAAAAGCAAAGGAAGACGCCCAGGCGCGCGCCGGAAATTTCGGGTATGGCCTTATCTTCCTGCAGATAGCCATCATGCTCGCTTCCATCTCCGCCTTGACGAAAAAGAAGCCCCTCTTCTATCTCGGCATTGCGACGGTAAGCGGGTGGATATTTTTCTTTCTCGACGCGATTTTCTTATTTTACTGAACATCAGGAACTCATCGATGAGGGAATTTGATTCGGACACTCTGGCGCAATTCAACGGACAGGACGGAAGACCTGTATATATTGCATACCAGGGAAAGGTCTATGATGTCAGTCAGAGCGCGATGTGGAAGGGCGGGCGGCACATGAAACGCCATAGCGCAGGACTGGATCTTGCTTCGGAATTCCCGGCGGCACCTCATGGAGAAGAGGTCTTTGAAAGATACCCTCAGGTAGGGATTTTAAAACAGAAGACTGAATCAGAAAGACCGATGCCGGCATTCTTGTCCTCCCTGATTGAGCGTTTTCCTTTTCTCGAAAGACACCCTCATCCCATGACAGTCCACTTTCCCATCGTCTTTTTTTTATCCGTTGCCCTTTTTAATATTCTATATCTGCTTTACAGCGTAGAATCGTTTAAGAGTACGTCTTTGCACTGTCTGATCGCCGGGCTGTTATCTATGCCGGTGACCATGCTGACGGGTCTCTTTACCTGGTGGCTGAATTACCTTGCGCGACCGATAAGAGCTGTAACGTTAAAGATGATACTGTCAGCCATTCTTCTCATTGCTGCAACCGGCGCCCTTCTCTGGAGAATATTCGAGCCCGGCATACTGGAGACTCAGGGGATTGCAAGGATTATTTACTTGATACTCATCCTGTCCTTTGTGCCGCTTGTATCCAGCATAGGATGGCTCGGAGCGACTTTGACCTTTCCCATTAAAAGAAAATAACGCCAGCCCCATCTTCGTCATTCGCAGACACGCTGAGTAAATATCCTCCGGCAAAGCCGGAGTCTTTACGCTTGCTGGCCCCTCGAAGGGGCATGATCGCGAGCGAAAACGAAAGACATCATCGTCAAGGTTCTTGTAACACCTGTCATTCCCGCAGTGTTTTTGGGCGGGAATCCAGATTTTGTACGGTTTTTAAAAGCTGGATACCCGATAAAAGCATTCGGGTATGACAAAAACATCTTGCATGATAAGCGCGTGTTAACTTCATGCTCCCGGAATTGTCAAACTCTGGGAGTCCCCCGGCAGAGCCGGGGGTTTACCTTGGGACAATTAATCTCCGCCATAAATTCTTGCAGTTAACACTCAGGAATTCTTAGAAAATATTTTTGTTTGACTTGTAGAGTAATTTCTTCTAAAAAAACAGCAGATTCAAACCTGTTATAGCATCATATCATACGTGCTATATCCCGTCTTTAAAAGGAGGATAAAATGAAACGCCTGTCTATCTTCGTCACGCTAATCTTTATCGTCAGTCTTTTTTCAGTAAGTGCGTACGCCCAGGACGTGCTTAAATTGGGCATCCCTCTGCCTCTTACGGGCACTAACGCGAAATTCGGAGAAATAGAAAAGAAGTCCTATGAGATTGCCAAGGAGGAAATAAACGCCAAGGGAGGCATTAAAGGCAAACAGGTGGTTTTAGAATTTGAGGACTCCCAGGGCAAACCGGAAGTGGCACGGTCTATAGTTGAGAGACTCATCGATGTGAAAAAACAGCCGGTAGTTTTCGGTGAGTACAGTTCTTCCTGTTCGAAAGCAGTTGCAGCGGTGGCCGAGGAAAGAAAGGTCCCTTATCTGGTCGTCACCGGTGCAACGGATGATATTACCCAGCAGCGCTACAAATACGTGTTCCGCCTGAACCCCACGAATGCATATTATGCGAAGGGACTTATGTCGTTTTTGGATACGGTAGTGAAACCAAAGACGATCGCAATTCTTTACGAGAGTTCGGACTTCGGAACCTCCGGTGCCGAGGATATGGTACATCAGGCTAAGAAAGCCGGCATGCAGGTCCTCGTAAAGGAACAGTATGAAAAAGGCGCGGTGGATTTCAGACCGATTTTATCGAAAGTAAAAGCGGCAAAGCCTGATGTCATCTACATGGTGTCGTATGTTATGGATGCGGCGCTCCTCATGAGACAGATAAAAGAATTGCGGATTGACGCAAAGCTCTATGCGGGCGGCGCGGCCGGATTCGCCATCCCGGAATTTATACAGAATGCAAAAGAGGCTTCAGAACTTGTCATGACAGCCACCCTCTGGAGCCCCCAAATAGCGTATCCGGGGGCAAGGGAGTTTGCAGAAAAGTACAAGAAACTCTACAAGGATTACCCCTCTTATCATGGTGCAGAGGCGTATTCAGCCCTTTATGTTATAAAGGATGTGCTAAGTCGGGCAAAGTCCTGGAAGTCGGAGGACATCCGTGCGGCCTTCAAATCGACAAAGATGATGACGGCCTTCGGCCCTGTAAAATTTGAGGATAAAGAAGGATACACGAACCAGAACTTCATGGAAACCCTCGTGATGCAGGTCATCAAAGGAAAACATGAAACTATCTGGCCGCTAAAATATGCAAGCGCGAAATATGTATACCCTATCACGAAGTGGAGAGAGCGAAGGTAGCAGAAGGGGGATGAATGGAGCAGTATGAACTCTTTTTGCAGACCCTGATAGCCGGGTTCATGTTAGGGGGGCTTTATGCGCTGATTGGCCTTGGTATGGCTCTTATTATGGGCGTCATGAGGGTCATCAACCTTGCCCATGGTGATTTCATGATGATAGCCATGTATATCGCCTACTGGCTTTTTACGCTGTTTGAAATAGACCCCTATGTCTCTGTGTTTATTGCTGCCCCCGCGCTCTTTTTGTTCGGACTTGTAATTCAAAAGTACCTGTTAACCCCTGTCATGAAGGTGGAATCCATACTGCCCCATAACCTGGTGATACTCACCGTAGGTCTGGCTATGGTATTCTCCAACCTTGCAACGGTATTTTTCACGGGAGACTATCGGTCAACACCGGTAAGCTATGCTTCAAATGCCTGGTATCTGACGGATTACTGGCCGGAATCTCCCATAGAACTGTCCCTTTCCATGCCGTGGACATTGTCGTTTGTCGTTGCGGTTATTATCACAATAGCCTTATGGATATTCCTCACCAAGACAGATACAGGGAAGTCTATCAGAGCCACAGCACAGGACGTCGATGCGGCGCTCCTCTTGGGCGTCAATGTAAACCGGGTGAGGATGGTAACCTTCGGTATCGGATTGGTCCTTGTTGCGGCTGCCGGCTGTCTTTTCATCCCTATCTATTATCTCTACCCGGCGCTGGGGAAACAATTTACCAACGTGGGGTTCGTAATTACAGTCATCGGTGGCATGGGTTCAACAAACGGCGCCGTAATCGGGGGGTTGATCCTCGGTATTTTTGAGTCCATGACAGCCACCTATATCGGGATGGGATGGGCGCCTGTGGGAAGATTCGCAATTTTCGTGGCAGCCCTTGTATTTTTACCTGGAGGGATTGCATCGATCATCAGGAAGAGGAGGTTAGGAAAATGAAAAAACACCTGCCTCTCATAATCTTTGCCAGCCTTTGCGTCGTCCCGTTCATGGATCTCAGTTCATATGTCATGCACATACTCATCCTCGTTTTAATGTGGTCGGTAATCGGTATGGCATGGAACATCCTAGGTGGATATACAGGCCAGGTTTCCTTTGGACATGCTGCCTTCTTCGGCTTTGGCGCGTACACAGCGGGACTTCTCTATTACCATTTAGAAATATCTGCTTGGTGGGGCATACCGGCATGCGTTGTCATACTCACGGCGCTCTCCCTGGTTGTCGGATATATATGTCTGCGACTCCGGGGCGCCTATTTTGCTCTCGCCACCCTCGCCTTAGGCGAGATATGCAGGGTTACCGCAGAAAATCTCGTCGATTTCACCCAGGGGAACATGGGAATAATGATAAGGGAAAGGACATGGGTTGAAAAGACCTGGTTTTTCTACATCATACTCTTCATTGCTGCGGGAACATATATCCTCATTAAAATAGTCATGGAATCCAAACTCGGATATTATTTTGTGGCAATCAGGGAAGATCAGGACGCTGCGGAGTCCCTCGGAATAGACACAACCCTTTATAAAACAATCTCTCTTTGCTTAAGCGGTGTCCTCACCGGTATCGCAGGCGCCTTTTTCATGAACTACATGGGATATATTGATCCCGGTGTCGTATTTCCCCTCTATGACATTTCCATAACAACAGTGATGGTCGTTATGGTTGGCGGCGCTGCTACTTACTGGGGCCCCATTGTAGGCGCCGTCATCATGGTTTTCCTTGCGGAAGAAATACGCTCTCTCCCGTATATAGGGGCCGCACACATGACTGTCTTTGGCGTCATTCTCATATTAATTATCTTGTTCTTGCCAAATGGTATTGTCGGCGATTTTCGAAAATTACTAAAACCCTTCAAAAGTAAAAAGGGAGCGTCATCATGAGTCTCATTGAGGTGAAGAATGTCTCAAAACAATTCGGCGGGCTTGCTGCCCTTACAGACGTTTCCTTCGTGCTCAACAAAGATGAAATACTCGGCCTTATCGGCCCGAACGGCGCTGGAAAGACAACCATGTTCAATGTCATCAACGGATTTTACCCTCCCACTAAAGGTGATGTATTCTTGAATGGGAAGAGGGTCACAAACCTGAGACCTCATGTACTTTGCAAGCTGGGTGTGGCAAGAACTTTTCAGGTGGTAAGACCGCTGCAGAGAATGTCCACTCTTGATAATGTGATAGCTTCCGCTTATATAAGGGCCAAGAGCAAAGCAGAAGCGCAAGAAGTGTCCCTTGAAGTACTGAAGTTTACCAGCCTATATGATGACATTAACGTTCTTTCAAAAAGCCTGCCCCTTGGTAAAAGAAAAAGGCTCGAGATTGCCCGCGCCCTTGCCACACGACCTGAAATAATCTTGCTCGACGAAGCTTTTGCAGGACTTAACCCGACAGAGATTAATGAGCAGATCGAGATTGTAAAAAGGATAAGGACAGAAAGGGGAATAACCATCCTGATCATCGAACATCATATGAAGGTCATCATGGATGTCTCCGATAGAATTGTCGTACTTAACTACGGTGAAAAAATAGCGGAAGGCACGCCTTCAGAAATTGGCCACAGTCCTGTTGTGATTGAAGCTTACCTGGGAGAGGAACACAATGCTTGAGATCAAAAACATTGATGTTTTTTATGGTGATGTCCAGGTAATCTGGGACATTTCCTTTAACGTAAAGCAGGGCGAGATTGTAGCCCTCATCGGGGCAAACGGGGCAGGAAAGTCAACGACCCTGAAAACAATATCCGGCATCCTGAGACCCAGGAAAGGTGAAATACATTTTAATGATATACCAATTCATAAGGTGGAACCTTATAGATTAATCGAACTGGGAATAGCCCATGTGCCGGAGGCGCGAAGGCTTTTTGTAGAAATGTCCGTGGAAGAAAATCTCGACATGGGTTCTTTAAAAGGGGAAGCAAAAAAGGAGCGTGAAATAACCAAGCAATTGGTGTTCGAACTATTTCCCAGGCTTCTTGAAAGGAGGAGACAACTTGCAGGAACCTTAAGCGGAGGTGAGCAGCAGATGCTTGCCATAGGAAGGGGACTCATGTCAAAGCCAAAACTACAGATGTTTGACGAACCATCCCTTGGTCTTTCTCCCATCCTTGTGAAGGAAATATTCGGTGTTATAAAAAAAATAAAAGAAGAAGGAACAACAATACTGATCGTAGAACAGAACGTAAAACAGACGCTCGCCATTGCCGACCGGGCTTATGTCCTGGAAAATGGAAAGATAGCCCTTCAGGGGACAGGTGCAGAGTTGCTCAACAACGAACACGTCCGGACAGCCTACCTCGGTGTTTAGTAGTGTGAGACCCGGCCTTCTGCAAGGCAAGGCCGCAGAAAAAGGTCGTAATCGAATTGACCTTCCATTGATTTGATCAATCCAATTGAGCCGAGAACTCCCTTCATTGCACCATAAGATCAGCTCACCTAATAATTTATCGGCATTTTCTCAACAATTATGATATGCACGCAGCGAAGAAATAGCCGAAAGTGATTGTGCTAATGGTGACAGAACCGGCGGATAAAGAATTCAGGGAGAACATATGGCAAAAAGAAATAGGAAGAAACAGGCGGCAGTTCCGTATGAGTTTATTCAAGAAGTGAATAAACTGAGCAAAGATGAGATCGTCAAACGCTTCATCCAGGAAGAGAATGATCTTAAAGCCATGAAGAAAGTCAAAAAGGAGGATGAACAAATCTCTGAGCTCGCTTCGCAGATAAAACATAAAGAGGAGAACATAAAAGACAAGATAGACGCCCTCAAAGAGAAGATGAAAGCGATCAGGGAAGAAGACGAAGAGTTCGTGGAGCTCAAGGAAAACAAGAAAGCTCTCGAAGGCGGCTACCGCGATGAAATGAAGCGGCGCAGGGCCTATCGTGATTACCTGTACGAGACAATGCAAAAGATTTATCAGGAATGATATTCTTTTACCAAACACTGCATCCTCATGAGATATACATGATATGAACCTGTCAGACATCCGGTTTCCCCGACAGTTGGAAGCCGATGACAATGCCGAGACCATCCGTCAGGCGCTGATGGCCCGCACTGTAAAGCTCTGGCCCGGTGGTCACCTTGATATTTCAATGATCACGATGAGTGACCCGCTGAAAAAAGTGCTCCAGAAGGCCAGACTCAAGGGGCAGATTCGATGCGGATTCGAAGCGATCTTTGATAAGTTGGAAAACGAAAGAAAAGGGATTGCGAATGTCCGGGAGCGCCAAGGCGCCCCCTATGGAGATCGTGTTTCAAGGCTGCTGCTATTTTCCAACGATGGGGCCGAGCGTCTTTACAGGCATATTGAACAACTCCTGCAGGCGCACGCCCCCAGACTGATAGGGTGTCTCCTGGATATCGACGGCAGCGCTTTGGGTAATTTAATCACCGGCAAAGACAGCAAGATCAAGCTCGTGATGGCGGAACACAAGGAGGTCGTTTCCGACATATTACGTGGCATTATTGCCAGTCATGATATGCTTTTGCTTTAGTCTCTATGTGAATAACGATAGTTAACACATGCTTCCTGAAAGCGTTAGACCGAATAACTTGATTGCTGTAGTGGATTTCTAATGCAAATCGTGATAGTTAAAAACACATAAATGTTAGAGGTAAGAATTCTGAACCATGCAATCTTACATGAGGATAGTATGGCTGATTATTGAAACCCCGTGTCTCAAGAAGAGAGCGGGGTTTTCTATTTTGAAAGAATAGATCATGAAAAAAACCATACTTTTGATTATTGTTTTGCTCCTCTTTATATCTATTTCACCTGCCTTTGCTGAAATAAAAACATTCATTAGAGAACATAGCTATCATGCAAGCGAGTATGAAAGTAAGGATGATTGTCGCACCCTTGCATTGGCACAGCTAGGAAGGATACTTTTGGAGGAACTGGGAACTTTTCTTGAAAGTGAAACGGAGATTAAGAATTTTCAACTAACAAAAGATCGAATTACTGCTTATACGGCAGGAATTGTTCGAACATACGTTCTCGATGAGAATTGGAATGGGAAGCGTTATTGGTTAAGAGCCAAGATTGACGCCGATCCCGACGACGTTATAAAACAGGTGGCCGATCTCCGTGAAGACCGCCAAAAAACAAAACAATTAGAGTCATTAAAGAGGCAAGTCGATGAGAATTTAAAAGAAAATGAGAAAATGAGAAAAGAACTGGCAACGGCCAAAGGCGAGATGTATAAAAAAAGGAAAATTGCCTATGACAATAACATAAGAAAAGTATCAGCAAATGAATCGTTTTTAAAGGGAATAAGATTTTCGTGGTCAGGAAATAACAAAGAGGCCATCGATGCTTTCAGTAAAGCCATCGAGCTGAATCCTCAAGACGCATCATTATATAGCTACAGGGCAATGACTTATAAGTGGACTGACAATCATGAGCAGGCAATTAATGATTATACAAAAGCTATTGAATTGAATCCTGAAGAGGCTGATTATTATAAATCCAGGGGCTTTGTGTTTGAGAGACTCGGAAAGCATAATGAAGCAATTAATGATTATACGAGCGCTATTGAATTGAAACCCGAAGAGGTTGATTCTTATAAATCCAGGGGCTATTTATTTGGGACACTCGGAAAGCATAGGGAAGCAATAACTGATTATGATAAAATTATTCAACTCGGTACGAGAGAGGCCAGGGTGTATTGCAGTCGTGCGGGTGAATACGGCGAATTAGGGAATTTTAAACAGGCCATAAAAGATATTAGGAGGGCTATACAAATTGATCCCAGACATACTTCGTGTAGTCCCTATTATTTGAGTTTTGGATTAAATAAAAACAATTATCTACAAGTGATAGCGGATTGTGATCGAGATATTAAAATCAATCCTAAAGATGCAGATGCTTATGTGATACGTGGACTTGCTTATCGTGATGCTTTAAAATACGAAAAGGCCATAGAGGACATAAGCACCGCAATCAAGCTCAATCCTAAAAATGCTTTCGCTTACTTTCTTCGTGGACATATTTACAGTTATTTAAAGACATATCAAAACGCATATGAATCTTATATGAGACAATATCATCCTGGCTATGTACATAAGAGTTCATTCTCATTCGGCAGCTATGAAAAGGCTATAAAAGATTTTAGTAAAGTCATTCAACTAAACCCTGAGTATGCAGTTGCGTATTATGAACGTGGGCGTGTCTATTCGAGTTTGGGATACAATAAAGAAGCAATAGACGATTTTAAACAGTCGGCTAAGAAAGGTTACTCGGAAGCTCAAACCTTTCTTAAATCAAAAGGAATTGAATGGTAGATTGATTATCATCTTTCGGTTAGGCACCCTTACGGCCCATGGATAATAACTAACAGCCCATATTAATTGTCATGGAGCAATCTGATGAAGAGAAAATTACTTAACATACAAAGAAAAGAGCTTCATGATATTTTGGTTGCTGCAGGTATTGATCTCGCACAAACGAAATGGACTAATGATAATAAGAATTGGACAAGTGGTTTCACTGATACCCTCGAAATTGGCCAATGTTACTTTGTTATTAACCCGGACCTTCATGAGATCAGTATCAAGTGTAGCCCTGCACCAGATGGCGGTATAGAGTTTGGCGATGTTAATCTTAGTTGGAATGATGTTCTACTATGCTTCGAGTCTTGGGCGAAGTATGTGAAGCTTGAGCTTGGTCAAGCCGACCCGTGGGCTAAATACATTAAATTTTCACCGCCGCGAGATTTATCGGGATTTGCAGACAATTCATCCTTTTCCTATGCTGAAGCAGAGCAAGCTGAAGTAGCAATCAAGAAGTTGATCACATTTTTACATGAAAAAGTAGATGGCTATAGCGGAAAAGCAGAAAGATATGATGCTGCTCTCAGTCGACTGATCGGACATGCAAAATCTGGCTTGGGTAGAGTAGATTGGTCAAATCAGTTTGTCGGTCTGATAATTAACATTTGTATGTCTCTTTCTCTATCACCAGAAAAGGCAAATGAGATATGGCAATTTTGGTTAAACACTATTTCCAAAATCTATCATTTGCTTTCCTAACAAATGAGTCCAGCAGAACGTTAATGGCATTTGCTCATTTTGACGTTACTTTCTTTCAATCCATAATCCTCAGTTATTATGAATACCCACCACTGAACAGTAGTAGGTGTAGTCTAGGCTGGACTTAATCTGACACTGCCCGTCAAGCACAGTTTAGGTGGTGAGAGTTCTTCGCGGTTTCGATATTCTCTTTCAGGTGAGCTTTTTTCTAACTACTTCGGCAATTATCTCGCCGTATTTTACTGTTTCCTCTTTGGTAGGGCCCTCAACCATGACGCGGCACATATTCTGTGTCCCCGAATAACGAACCAGAACCCGGCCCCTGTTTCCCAAGGCGCCCTCTGCGTCTTTGATCGCTTTGACAATTTCCGGCACTGTTGACAAGTCAGGCCTTGCCTTGACGTCTATGTTGATCAGCACCTGGGGAAATACGGTCATGATCTTTGCGAGTTCGCAAAGAGGTTTCCCTTCTCTCTTCATCGCGGTCAGCACCTGCAACGCTGTTATAATGCCGTCTCCCGTTGTATGGTGCTCAAGAAAGATCACATGACCCGAGTCCTCGCCGCCTATTGCCGCACCTCTCGCACGCATTTCTTCGAGGACGTTCCTGTCCCCCACATTGGTCATTACAGAATTAATACCCATCTCTTCAAGGGCAATACCCAGGCCGATGTTGCTCATCACGGTGCGCACGACCAAATTATTGGTAAGTGTCCCTTCCTTTTTCATCATCTTCGCACAGATGGCAAGGATCTGATCACCCGTCACTACCGCACCTTTTTCATCAACGGCGATGAGACGGTCGCCGTCACCATCGAAGGCAAATCCGACATCTGCTTTTCTCTTCACGACTTCGTGGGCGAGTTTCTCCGGGTACTGGGACCCGCAGTTAACGTTTATGTTCACTCCATCAGGATGATCAAACAGCGTGGTCACTTGAGCTCCCAGCTCAAAAAAAGTGTCCGGGGCTATTCTATAGGTTGCCCCATTCGCACAATCGAGGACGATTCTCGTTCCCTCCAGTGTATATTCCTTGGGAAAAGTATGTTTTAAAAAAACCGTGTACCTTCCCCTCGCGTCATCCAGTCGATACACCTTGCCCAGGTCTCCAGGTGCAGGGCGCTGCTTTTCGCTTTCGTTTGCAAAAATAAAATCCTCTATGGCAAGCTCTTTTTCGTCGGGAAGTTTGAATCCTTCGGAAGAGAATATTTTGATGCCGTTATCTTGAATGGGATTGTGAGATGCGGATATGACGATACCGGCGTCAGCCCTCATGCTGCTTGTGAGAAAGGCGATGCCCGGCGTCGGCATGACGCCGACCATAATGGCATTCACTCCCATGGAGCAGATTCCCGATACGAGGGCGTTCTCAAACATATACCCGGAGATGCGGGTATCTTTTCCGATAATGACCTTCGCCACATGACCTTTCTTTTTGAACAGATGGGCCGTAGCGCGGCCAATGTTCAAGGCCATTTCAGCCGTCATGGGATATTCATTTGCGATGCCTCGTATGCCGTCGGTCCCGAAAAGCTTTCCCAAAAAGTTACTCCTTCTGCTTCCACGTTGCAGGAGCTCTGAATTTTGACCAAAATATCTTAGTCTGTCATTATTACGAAAATAGAATTTAGCTGTCATTCCGGACTTGATCCGGAATCTATATTTTTTAGTACCCTGGATTCCCGCCTGCGCGGGAATGACAGGAACGGTATATCTTCAAATCTGTCATTGCACGACAAGCACTATAATCGAGGCCTCTCATAACTGTGTTTTTCTATAACAATCGGGATGATTTTGCAATAATGATAAATCTGTGATCTTACAAGTGCTGATTGGTGCCGAAGCGGGTCAAGAGAACTGCCCCCAGGCCAAGGACGATGGCGCATACCTTGACCATCCAGCCAACGTAGGGTATCCATCCGATTAACCACAGGATCATAAGTCCCCATATGGTCTCACGCATCATGCTTTGATCATTCCTCTTGAGAACAGCGAATAATTTTCTTCCGACAAGCTGCGACACTGAAATGAAACCGATGAGGACCGCGCAGAGAACGATGGTCATTTCCAGGGGAATAAGGACGATACCGACAACCGAAATTGCCAGAAGTACGGCCAATGGGACAATCAACACCAGCCCGCCAAGGCCCCACATGGTAACCTTGAACGGCTTCTCCTTGATCGCTGCCGAAATCAGACGCACCGGCTTCGGAATCAGAAGCACGGTCACGACGGTAATGATCAGGATGCCGAGGAAAATGGACATGGAGATAATGGCAAATATCCATGACCATCCTTCCCATTCTTCGCTCAGGGCGTTTGTCACGGCTTGAGAGATATCATTGGAATTGATCTCCGTAACGCTGCCACGAACTTCTGCGCCCCTCCCCCTGACAATGATCCCTCCCAGGCAAAAGACGTTCCCGCCGACGACGGCCGTATTTGCAAGGACTACAGACCCTCCGATGGCTGTCACGTGATTTTCAACGGTGCCCTCCACGGTAATCTGTCCGCCCATGATCAGGACATTATGAACCTTCGTGCCTTCCTCAACTGTGAGATCGCTGCCGATTTTCACGACGCTTGGACTGTCTGCCCCGGCTGTTGTCACCGAACAAAAGATGATAACGAAAATCAGAAAGAGCACCGTCTTCTTTTTCATGTATTTTCCTTCCCAGCTACATGGATCTTAATATCTCTCTACTAACGCTATTTTTCTATACCGTTCCTCTTACGATAATCGGCTGCGACTGCGAAAATATTCAATGACCACAGGAAGTACAGATACTACGATAATAGCAAAGATAACAAAAGTGAAGTTACGCCGGACAGCAGGAAGATTGCCGAAATAATAGCCGCCAAAGATGAAAATCGCAACCCAGGCAACACTGCCCGCAATATTATAAATGACGAAACGCAGGTATGACATTTTCCCGACGCCCGCAACGAAAGGCGCAAACGTACGGATAATCGGGATGAATCTCGCGATGACTATCGTTTTCCCTCCGTGCTTTTCATAAAAATCGTGGGTGCGGTCAAGATATTCCTTGTTCAGAAAACGAACGTTGTCCTTGTGAAAAACTTTCGGACCAACGAATTTTCCTATGGCATAGTTCACCGTATTTCCTGCTACAGCGGCGATTGCAAGCAGAATAAACAGCCATTCGATCTGAAGCATTCCCAGGGCGGCAAAGGTGCCAAGCCCAAACAGAAGAGAATCTCCGGGCAAAAAGGGTGTAACGACAAGGCCGGTTTCACAGAATATGACGAGGAAGAAAATGAAATAAGTCCAACCGCCAAAGAACTGAATGATGGAAGCGAGATGCCGGTCAAGGTGAATAAAAAAATCTGCAAAATTGATAATCAGTTCCATTTTCTTTATCCAAATACTATGATTGCCATGCGCAAGATATCTATTTAATTAGACACCTTTGCATAACTGTATAAAACCAGTATTTATGTCATTCCGGCGAACCCCGGATCGGTGTCCGGGGCAGGCGCCGGAATCCAGTATTATCAAGTATTTCCTAGATTCCGGGTCAAGCCCGGAATGACGAATAGCGGAGTTATGCAAAGGTGTCAATTAGTATAAGAAAGGGTTTGCTGTGTCAACAACAAAGAAGATCTATGTATGAGCAGGTGCTTACATCTTTTTGCGCGGCCACTTTTTTAATTGATATTTGCTCTGTTCATGTAATAGACTTTTCGGAAAAGGAGGCAGGCTATTCTCGAATTCAAGCCCAGGATATGCACGAACTATCTGTAACAGAGAGTATTCTTAATATCGTCCTGAAACACGCCCAGACGAATGGAGCCGAGAAGGTTCTCACCATCGGCCTTAAGATAGGCGAGCTCAGTGAACTTGTCGGTGAGTGCATTCAGCACTACTTTGACTATATGAGTAAAGGCACCATCGCGGAAGGGGCGGTTCTCGAGATTGAAAGAGCGCCCATAATATTTGAGTGCACTGAATGCAAGAATACCTTCCAGGTTTCTTTGAGTCACACGAAAGATTTCACGTGCCCTGCATGTCATGGGGCTAAGGTCACACTGGTCTCCGGCCGTGAATTTTATATTAAGGATATAACGATCTCGTAATAAGGAGTGATACAATGGCAGACATACGCCTGATTGAAATCAAGGAAGACATCCTGTCTGATAACAAAGACCTCGCCGATGAGATCAGGGATACGCTCAGAAGGCATAAAGTTTTTATGCTGAATCTGATGGCTTCACCAGGAGGCGGAAAGACGAGCCTTATCTTGAACACGATCCGCAGGATGAAAGGCGCTTTCAGAATCGCCGTGATCGAGGGCGACATTGATTCCGTGGTCGATGCGGAGAAGGTCGTCAAAGAGGGAATTCCGGCAGTTCAGCTAAAGACGGGGGGGTTCTGTCATCTGGACGCCTCCATGATCAAGTTGGCCATCAACGAAATAGACCTCACCAGTCTCGATCTTGTCATCATTGAAAATATCGGAAATCTCATCTGCCCCGCTGAATTTGATACGGGCGCCCATAAGCAAGCGATGATCCTTAGTGTCCCTGAGGGCGATGACAAGCCTCTCAAGTATCCCATGATGTTCAGCATATGCGATGTCCTGGTAATCAATAAAATAGATTATCTCGGTGTTGCCGATTTTGACATGGATGCCGCAAAGGAGAGGGTCGTCAAACTGAACCCTGGAATTAAGATCATCGAGGCCTCCTGCAAAACGGGACAAGGCATAGAGGAATGGACCCGCTGGTTGGAAAAAGAAATAAAGACTTATCGGAAGGCCACTGCCCCTTGATGCCGACGCCCGTTCTATAGACATCTGTCTTTGAAGCAACTCAATCAAACCAAAGTCCTTTTTCTCGGGCACTCCTTGAAAAATGCCAAGTCTCATTGAATTAAAGAAAGGAATCACCAATGGACGTTTACGAGAAGCTACGCGAGATTCTTGATGCCCACCCTTCCGGTGCGCCGAAGTCAAAGGCTTTTGATGAAATCCTCCACATTCTCTTTACGGGCGAGGAAGCAGAGCTTGCCGTACACATGAGCTTTTCACCAAAGCCCGTTCATGAGATTGCGTCCGCTACCGGTATTCCCGTGGATGAAGCGGATTTTCTCCTCGAGTCCATGGCAGATAAGGCGGCCATTTTTTCTCGTGAGAAAGACGGCAAGCTGTCCTATGGCCTGTTGCCGACAGTACCGGGTTTATTTGAATTCCCGCTGATGCGGGGCGGCAATGCGCCGCTTCACGAGAGACTGGGAAAGCTCTGGACAAAATACCGCAAAGACGGACTCAGCGCCTCCTTTGCTGGGAATCCGACCCCCATGGCGCGGGTCGTGCCTGTCCGGCATGCCATAGACGCCACTGTCCATATCCATCCCTACGAGGAAGTGTCAAAGCTGATCGAGAAGGCGGACTATATTGCACTCGGCCGTTGTGCCTGCCGTGTCAGCGTCGGTGCATGCCGTTCTCCCAAGGAGGTATGTCTCTTTTTTGATGCGCCTGCCCGCTTTCTGGTGGAGCGACGGTATGCCCGTGCAATAGGGAGGGAGGAAGCGCACAACGTCCTGGACAGAGCGGAAGAAGCAGGCCTTGTACACACAAGCAGCAACAGCGCCGATAGGGCGAGTTTTATCTGCAATTGCTGCCCGTGCTGCTGCATAATCCTGACGAGCCGCACCAGACTCAATCTTGCCCACGGTTTTTCGACGAGCGGATTCCAGCCTCAGGTTGACAGCAGCGCATGTACCGGCTGTCAGGTGTGTGCGGATGAAAGGTGCCCTGTATCGGCTATTGCAATGAAAAACGATTGCGCGGCAGTCGATTACGAAAAATGTATCGGCTGTGGACTCTGTGTAACGGCCTGCCCGGCTACTGCCATGACGCTGGTCAGGCGAAGCGAACAACCAGACATACCGGCGACGTCCCATGATTTGGGGATGACGGTGCTGAAAGAAAAGGATAAGCTCGAGCGCTTCCTAAATATTACAAAGAGGTAATGCCTTAGTACATCATTTCATTATTAAGGTGTCATATCGAGCGAAGGGAGATATCTTTAAGATCCCTCCCTTCGCTCGGGACAAGGATTTCTCGCGGAGTTTACCCTGAGTAAACCGAAGGGCTCGAAATGACAATAGTACATGGAAATTTCCGAACTGTGGCATAAAATACGTAACCTAATTTATGAACCAGTGTACTTAGTGGACGTCGTCGTAATGAAATTGTAAAACATGCACGGAGCCTGCTACGGAAGCGGCTAAAAGGCCTGCACCAGGCCTTCTTCGCAAGTTCCTCCATCCGCTACTTCTTCAGCCTCTTGATGCTTCTGTAGTAAAATTCATTTCACCGTTTTTCATATCCCTCCTTCTTTTTTCTCTTGGGAACTTAGTGTTCGTTAAAAAAAATGACAAAATTATAAAAAAGTCCTTGAAAAATTCGGTAAAATTCTTTATACAGGACTTGACATACCATATAGAAACGAGGCGAAATTAAAAGGCAGCCCGACAGACAATATTTCAAGATTCCGTACCACAGACTTTCTCACGTCCGTGGAGCTGTTAGGGCATGCAACAATTGCACTGTCGATTTCCGGGAGCAAAGACCATATCCCGTTTTAAGCGGGCACTGGGTCTGACTTCTAAGAATATGAAGCATCATTTGCTGCTCCAGGTGAACCTGTAAAAAGGAGGTAGTGCAATATGCCTTTAGCCAGAGATCGCACCGATCTACCGGTCCTATTGCTTCACAATATCGATCAGGCATGGGATCCCGCCGATATAGATATCACACTTCAGGAAGCTGCAAATCTTGAGTCAGCCTTGGAAGAGCAGGGGCATCCTGTTACCAATGTGCCTGTCTTCAATGCTGATCTCAGTTCATGCCTCAGCGCCTACGACCCTGACCGGCATATCGTCTTCAACTGGTGCGAAGAGATTCCCGGTGTGCCGCACAGTGAAGCGCTCGCTGCGGAGACGCTTGAGGAGTTAGATTTCACATACACAGGCTCAACGCCCGAAGTGCTGCGTTTCTGCTGGCATAAAGAGAAGGTTAAGCGACTGTTGAAAAGAGCCGGTGTACCGACGCCACGCTGGCGTATTTATGATTCCCTCGATATCGATGATTGGAACTGTTTTCCGGCGATTGTGAAGCCGTCCAGGGAACACTGCAGTTATGGGGTAACTACGGATGCCGTCGTTATGTCGCCTCATGAACTGAAGGATCGTATTGTTTATATACTTGACGCATTCCGTCAACCTGCTCTCGTTGAGGACTTCATTGACGGGCGGGAATTTCATATTTCCCTCTGGGGTAATGGCAGCATCCGGATGCTGCCGCCGGCCGAAATGGACTTTGCCGCCTTCGACGACGTGCGTGATCGTCTCTGCACCTACGATTCCAAATTCATGCCCGGCTCATCCCACTATGTGAAGATCGGCCTGCAATTGCCTGCGCCTCTCAATGAGGCCGAGTATGAACGTCTGAAGAAGACCAGTATTCTGGCATACAAGACCATCGGCTGCCGTGACTATGCCCGGCTTGACATCAGACTTCGGGACGGTATTTTTTATACCCTCGATGTTAATCCCAATTCCGATATCAGCGCCGAAGCCAGTATGGCTTGTGCTGCAGAATTTGCGGGCTACTCGCATGGGGAGATGATCAGCCATATCGTCAACCTTGCCGCCAAGCGTCATCCTGTCTTCAGAAGACGCCCTGCAAGAGGAGAAGCGTTATCGCAATCTTTACAATATGCGTAGCTATCCCTTCCTGCTTTCATTACCAGTCCCCATATAACATGCATTTTGTTCTTCCCCGGTCGGATCTGTCGCACGAGCGCCCTCATCGTTTGCAATTCAATTTCAGGCCGCCTTCTCGCAGTCCGATTCTCGCCGGCGCAGACATACTCCACTCCTCTCTTCTTCAGGGCGGGCGGGCTTTTTTCTTGACATGCAAAGGACTTGTTCCTATACTCGGTTCGCCAATAAAGCCACCTCTGCCGGCTATTATGGCAAATGTGTACGGAAAATACGGGAAGCCAGATTAAGGGGAAAAGCAGGATAATTTTCGGAAAGTGCTTTGCGTTTCCCTCTGCTGGTCACTCTTTAGTAATTGTTTGAGCTTGTTTTTGAATCCCCCTGACCTCTTCTAATAGAGGGGGTGGGGAAGGGAAATAAATGGGGGGAAAAGTGGAAGGCATAAGACAGTCTGAGGCCCCTTATTCCAAAGTTTTCAATACCAGGCTCTGGGAAAATATTCAGAACAGAATCTCCAGGGTTTTAGGCGTCAGTATAAAAGTAGTGAGCGAAGACGGGTCCATCAATATCCCGGAAAGCAACTTTTCCGCCGTATGCGATCTTCTGAAAACCTCCGAAAAAGCCGCCGCCATATGCGCGGATTTCAAAGTTAAAAACTTAAATGAAGAAACCGGCACCGTCAAGTGTGATACGTGCGGCTTCTCGCACTTCTGTGTCTCGGCGGATTGCTTTGGGAAAAAGATATTTATCATGGTCGGATTATGCGCAGACCCTTCATGGGGCAAAGCGGGACTGAAGAAGGTGAGCCGCGATTACGGGATTGATTACGGCATACTTAAGGCTGCATCTGAGAAATCGACGTTTTTCGCGCCGGACAGGATAAAAGAACTGGCTGACTTAATCCTGCACCTTTTTAACGTGACAGTCGAGCTTTCCGTACAGGAGTACATAGCCGAGAAGGTAAACAAGGAAAAGGAAGAAGAACTTGCCAAGATGACGGCATTGATGGAGATAAGCATAGTAATAAACTCCACGCGCTACCTGAAACAGCTGTTGAAGATTATCATGCAGTCGGCGGAGCGTGTCATGCAGGCAGAAGCAAGCTCCGTATTCCTTATTGACCGGCAGACAGACGAACTTTATTTTGAAGTCGCCACGGGCCCGAAAGAAGAGGAAGTCAAGAAGATCCGGCTGAAAAAGGGCGAGGGTATAGCCGGTTGGGTGGCATCCATGGGGGCATCGCTGCTCGTGCCGGATGTGTCAAAAGACCCGCGTTTTGCCAAACGCGTCGATGCAGAAACACATTTCATCACCAGGTCAATCCTCTGCGTACCACTCAAGGTAAGAAACCAGATAATAGGCGTCGTCCAGGTGGTGAACAGACTAGGTGCGGAAAGCTTTTCGGAAAGCGAGATAAAATTCCTGGAGGCCCTGGCGTCGCAGGCCGCTATAGCCATTGAGAATACAAACCTGTACGAACATCTGGAAGAGCGCGCTGAACAGTTGAACAAAGAATTGAAGAAGGTCAACGTAAACCTGGCAATAGAAAAACAGCGTATCGAATCCATAGTACAAAGCATGGAAGATGCAGTTATTGCCGTTGACCGGGAAAATAAAATAGTCATGGCAAACAGACTCGCCGAAAAGGTATTCTCGATAAGATCAGAGCAGGTCATAAACAAAGCCATTAAGGAAAGCATTTCGAACAGCGAGGTTATAGATAATTTCTCGAAGGTCTTAATCTCAAAGAGTTCCCTGCGCGAAGAGGTCGTATTCAAGATAGGGAACAGGGAACATGTATTTGCCGCTGTGTTCGCGCCCATAATAGACGAATTAGGCGAGACCGCTGGAACGGTCGCGGTATTCAGGGACATCACAGAGTCAAAAGAAATTGACAGGATGAAGACCGACTTCTTAAACATGGTCTCACATGAACTGAGGACACCGCTGACACCGATACAGGCCTACAGCGAGCTGATAATGATGAGGAACCTGGACACGGAGAAAATTAAGAGTTACGCAGGCATTATAAACAAGGAGACCCTGCGGCTGGGTGGGCTCATAGGCGACCTGCTTGACCAGTCAAGGATAGACGCGGGCAAAGGCCTCAGCCTTTCCCCGGAAGAAGTAGACTTCAAGGAACTGTTAAACACTGTATACAATACTTTCAAGAGCGCTTCGGCAAAGCACAGATTATCTCTCACAGCGCCCGAGAAAGCCGAGAAGATAACGATCGACAGAAATAAAATAATACAGGTTATAACCAACCTCCTTTCGAATGCCGTCAAGTATTCACCGGATGGCGGTGATATTCATATCACCATGGAAGACAGGGACAGCAGGTATTATATATCGGTCTCTGACGAGGGACTCGGAATGCCAAGGGACGCGCTGCCAATAATATTTGAAAAGTTCTATAGAGTGGACAGCCCCGCCGTGAAGAAAATCGGCGGCACAGGCATAGGGCTCTCGATAGTTAAGTACATCGTGGAATTGCATAACGGCGGCATAACAGTAGAAAGCGAAGAAGGAAAAGGAAGCAAGTTCACCTTTTTCATTCCAAAAGCAAGATAAGCATAGGCCGCCCTTGCCATAAGGCTCATCCATATCTTCGCACCGTCCGGCGCTCAATCCCATCCGTCGCGACGGGTTCCCAATTCCTCCCCCTCCTGCCATGAGCTACAGATTCACCTGCGCCCCTGCACATACGGCCTGGCCGAGAGAGATGCAGCCGTCATTCGTAGGCACTACACTGTGAAAAAATACTTGGAAGCCCGCTTTCTCAAGTTCCGCAATTGTTCCCTCAGTGAGGATGCGGTTCTGGAAGCACCCGCCGCTGAGGACGACGCGATTCAGCCCTGTCTTATCACGTATCGTCCGGGACATTTTGCAGAAGGCGGCCTGCAAGGTAAGGTGGAAGGAAAAGGCGAGCTCACCGCTGTCCTTTCCTGCCTGAAGCCTTTTAGTGATTGCCCGGATCATGGGCGAGAAATCAAGGTGAATGATATCTCCGGCCTCTTCGATGGTGAATTGCATGACTCTGCCGCTCCCATACCTCGCCATGGCTTCGAGTTCCATCGCCGCCTGGCCCTCGAAGGTAACCTTCCGGCGAAGACCCAAGATAGCGGCAACACCGTCGAAGAGCCTTCCCAGACTTGACGTCAGGGGAGAATTGAATCTCTGCTTCATTATCCTGTCCATGGTTTCATAGAAGGATTTCTCGGGAACTATATCCAGGCTTTTCGCGACATCCGGCCAGTCATCGCCGTATGCCTGTCTAAGAAGACTCACGGCAATCCGCCAAGGTTCCCTGATGGCCTTCTCCCCGCCGGGCAGGAGATAATTTGATATATGGCCGATGCGCGTGAAGTTCGATTCGGATACGATGAGGAATTCCCCGCCCCACACTGTTCCGTCCGTGCCGTACCCGGTGCCGTCCATGGCGATGCCGATGACCTCTCCCTCGATGCCATTTTCCGCCATAGAACTTACGATGTGGGCATGATGGTGCTGTACACGGATGACACGAGAAGCCAAAAGCCCCTCTGCAAATATTGTGGTGTAGTAGCCAGGGTGGAGATCGCAGGCGACAATCTCGGGTCGGCATTCGGCAATCTTCTGCATGATGGTGAGACTCTCCCGGTAAAAATCCCTGGCCTCCGGGGTCTCCATGTCACCGATGTGGGGGCTCAGGAAGGCAAGGTTTCCTTTCAAAATGCAGAGAGTCGTCTTCATCTGGGGGCCCAGGGCAAGGATGGGAGGATAAGACTTCGTGAGAGTAATGGGTATCGGGGCAAAACCTCTGGACCGGCGGATGATTCTTCTCTTCCCGCAAGATACTGTCGCGATGGAATCATCGCACCTCACGAGGATATCCCTGTTATGAACGAGGAAGTAATCGGCTATGCCGTCCAGACGCTTTATGGCTTCCCTGTTTGCGATACAGATGGGCTCATCTACCTGGTTCGCGCTGGTCATAACGAGGGCATGAAAATGTTTTTCCAAGAGCATGTGATGCAACGGCGTATAAGGGAGCATTATTCCAAAATCAGACACGCCCGGGGCAACGGCGGGGGAGATTATAGCGCCCCCTCTCTTCCGGGCAAGGACTATAGGCCGCTGGGGAGAGAGGAGAATGTGCTCCTCCTCCTTGCCTATCATGGAAATCCGCGAGGCCGTTTCCAAGTCTCTCACCATGATGGCCATCGGTTTTTCCTCCCTGAACTTCCGTGACCTCAACCTTTTTATGGCTTCGTCATTGGCCGCATCAACGGCAAGATGAAAACCTCCGAGACCTTTTATGGCGACTACATATCCGGCAAGAAGCAACTTGATGGCCTTCTCAAGGGGGTCTCTGTCAGAGAGCGGCTTCCCTTTTCCATCAAGAAGTTTAAGTGATGGCCCGCAGGCAGGACAGGCATTCGGTTCGGCGTGAAAGCGGCGGTCTGCCGGGTTTTCGTATTCCTCCTGGCACAGAGGACACATGGGGAAACAGGACATGGACGTGTTGATCCTGTCGTAGGGGATATCCTTGATAATCGTCAGCCTGGGGCCGCAGTTTGTGCAGTTGATAAAAGGATAATGAAATCTTCGATCGGCGGTGTCAAAAAGCTCCTTCAAGCAGTCGCCGCACGTGGCGATGTCAGGCGTAATATGAACCTTCCCGGGGCCCCTCGCTTCGCTCTCAATAATCCGGAATGCCTTGTCGTTCTTTATTTCCACCTCTTCGGAGGAAATTCCCGAGACGTCGGCAAGAGGGGGGAGCTCTCCGTTTACACTGGACATGAAGGAATGGATGGCGTCCGCAGGGCCTTCCACCTCAACAACGACCCCGTCCGGACGGTTTTGAACGAAACCTGACAGTGAATGCCTTGTTGCTATGCGATAGATAAAGGGGCGGAATCCCACCCCCTGAACGACGCCGGTGAACAGGTAGCGTACTCTCTTAATCACTGAACTCTTTTATGCTCCCGCACTTGTCATTTGAAGACTTAAATCAGTTTCTCCTTCCAAAAAGGAAGAGGCGCCTCTTAAGAATCGAGGTGATACTTGTAATAGGCCGCACAGGTGCCTTCTGACGACACCATGCAGGGACCTATGGGATTGGTCGGGGTGCATGTCTTTCTGAATAAGGAACACTGATCGGGAAGCCTGACGCCCTTGAGGACGTCCCCGCAGCTGCAGCCCTTGATCTCTATTGAGTGGATCGGGGGAATGTCAAACTTTTCAAGTGCGTCAAATGCTTTATACTCATCCCGCAAGAAGAGACCGCTTGCCGGTATTCTGCCAAGTCCCCGCCAGTCTGCATCCCCTGTCCGGAAGACCCTGTGTATGATCTCCCGTGCACGGGGGTTTCCCTGGGGATTGACACCCCTTGCGTACTGTATGGCGACCTCTCTTTTCCCTTCCGCAATCTGGCCTAATATCATCAGGATTCCTTCCAGAACATCAACGGGCTCAAAGCCTGTAATGACGGCTGCCCTTCCTGCTTCCACGATTACATTATATGGGCTCACGCCTATGATCGTACTTACATGCCCGGGACAGATGAAACCGTCAATGTTAAGGGAAGGGTCATCGATGAGGGCTTTGAGAGCAGGGGGCACGATCTTGTGCACGGAGAAGACGGAAAAGTTTTTAATCCCCTTTTTCCGGCAGAGATCCACGACGGAGGCTACCATGGGGGTCGTTGTTTCAAAACCGATGCCCATCATGACCACTTCCCTTGCAGTATTCTTCTCTGCAAGGTCAATGCAATCCGTCGTAGACGCAATCACCCGGACATCCGCTCCCACCGCCCGCGATTTCTGCAGGCTTGCGCGTCCTGTGCCCGGTACCCTGAGCATATCACCAAAGGTGGCAAAGATGGTGTCCTTCATTCCGGCAAGATAGAGGGCCTGATCGACGTCGTGGATAGACGTGACACAGACCGGGCAGCCGGGCCCCGAAACAAGCCTTACGTTCTTGGGCAAAAGTTTTTTGATTCCGAAGCGGCCGATTACGTGGGTGTGAGTTCCGCAGATCTCCATAAGAGTGATTTCTTTGCCTATCTTCCCTGCGCGTTTTTCTATAGCGGAGATAAGGCCTTTCACAAGTGACCGGTCTCTGTATTCGTCAATATATTTCATCCCACACTCTCGTTCAAATCAACTTCTAATCGAGCCACAGGTCTTGTGCAAGAAGTCTTGCCAGACGCATGGACCTCAAGGGAAACCCGATCATACGTCTTAAGTATAAAATACGCTAACCACCGAGCAAGCTTCGGAGAATGCTCGCTCGGGATTCACGTATTATTTCCGTTGGGCGTCCCTCGCAGCGAGATATTCCAGCGTATTTTTCCAGAAGGAAAGATCGTACTTGGTCTTTTCGTACAGCCTGGCATTTATGATGGCAAGGCCGGCTAACTCTGCCACGGCTGAGAGGAAGGCCACTTCCTCTCCGCTATACTGCCTCGTCTCTTTTGAATAGAGCCTCAGGATCCCGATCACGCGCTTCCCGGCTATGATAGGCAGCGAAAGGATCGAGGCAATTCCTTCCCGGGCATTTTCATGAGGATACTCGATCCGGGGATCCGCTATCGCATCCAGGATCAGCACAGGCACGCCCTTCAGAGTCTCGCGTATGCTCTTTTCCATATGGACAGGTCCCTTTTTCAGGTAGCTTTCACTCAGTCCCTTGGATGCAATCATTTCAAGCTCCCGCGTTGTTTCGTTAACCAGCCGTAGCGAGCATGCCTTCACCTTCATGATCGCAAGCACTTTTTCAATCAACATTTCTATCACGCATCGTGAGTCCAGTGTGGATAGGATGGTCCTTGCCACATCATGGAGCACCCGGAAATACTCCAGGCTCTTGGAAGGATCGACCGGTTCCATGGCAAACGGCCTTAATCGTTGCTTCGGCCCTTTGCGCTCCTCTGGAAGGTCGATACCGACTTGTTTGAGAAGGGAAGAAAGTCTGATGCCCTCATCCTCATAGATTTTCGCATTGACGATGGCAAGCCCCCCCATCTCTGCCAGCGCTGAGACGAATTCGATCTCTTCATCGCTGAAGTCCCGGGGCTCCCCTGAATAAAGCCTGAGAACGCCGATGACCTTATCTTTCGCAACTACCGGAACTGACAGGATCGTGTTGATGCCCTCTTTTATCTTCTCTGTCCTATACTGAATCCTCGAATCGTTGTGTGCATTCTTGACAAGTACGACTTTCCCTTCCATAACTTCCGGGATGCTTTGGTCGGAACTCAAGGGGCCTTTGTTAAGATATTTTTTACTGAGGTTCTGCGAGGCAGCCAGCTCCAGACGTTTAGTCTGTTCATCCAGAAGCCTTAAGCTTCCGGCCTTGGCGCCCAGGGCGCTGACGGTTTTCTTCACCAGAACTTTGAGAATTTCCTTAAGAGACAGAGAGGAAAAAATAGTTTGATTCACATCGAAAAAAGTTCGCAGGTATTCTGTCGTCTTATGTTCCACCATCATTCACCTCCGCCTTAAGGGATATGAATTTCTTCTTTTAATATAGGGACAAAGGATCTGCCTGTCAAGGGAGAGACGCCCTTCTGCGATTAAGATCTGACGTTATATTTCCAAGGCGAAATAGCAAACGCCCCATTAGACAACTATTTTGTCTCTTTCTTAAAGAGGAATTTAAATTTATTGCCGGACCATTCGCCGTCATGTTTCGAACCGTCCGGAAGGGTTAAAACCCCCTTGCCGTAAAACTTATCTTCTTTCCATCTCCCTTCATACGTAGAACCGTCCGGGAATGTCAAAATCCCCTTCCCGTGGAACATATCATTTTCCCATTCGCAATCGTACTTCTTACCGTCCGGAAGTGTTAACACCCCCTTCCCGTTTTTACTGCCGTTTTTCCACTGTCCCGTATATTTGCTTCCATCGGGCAGGGTCAATGTCCCTATCCCGTTGATATCCCCTTCCTTCCATGCACCTTGATAACGGCTGCCATCAGCGAGGATCAAGACTCCCTGTCCGCTGGGAAGACCTTTCTCCCAACCGCCCTCATACTTGCTTCCATCGGGCCATTTGAAGATTCCTTTTCCATGAAAAACGCCTTCCTTAAACAGCCCGGCAAAACTACTACCGTCGGGATGGGCATAAACCCCCTCACCGTCATGGGCATCATCCTTCAATGCAAAGTCAACTTGTCCACTCTCGAAGATTTCTTTGACCAGCTTTTTCAATGCCCCACTCCTCTGTCACACATGCGTAATCTTCCTATTCGACAAATTTGCCGTTCTCAAACCGACCCGCGTATTGCCTGCCGCCCGGAAATGTCATCGTCCCCTGACCGTGAGGCAGGCCATTTGCCAGTTCACCTTCATATTTTCTTCCATCAGTCAGGGAGAGTACACCTCGTCCATGATACTTATTATTCTTGAAATCGCCCGAGTATCGGTCTCCGTTCGGATATGTCAAGACCCCTTTCCCGTTTGATAGCCCATTCTTAAATTCACCTACATATTTTGTACCATCTGCAAGGAGCAAAGAACCCTTCCCTTCATATTTTCCCGTCTTGAATTGACCTTCATATTTTTTCCCATCCGGGTAGATATCGAGTCCTTCGCCGTGGAACAGATCACTCTTCCATCCGCCTGTATACTTTCGTCCGCCGGCCAGAGTCAATACTCCTTCGCCTTCTCTCACATCCTTCTTCCAATGACCCGTATAGACGGAACCATCCGCGAGGGTGAAAAGGCCCTGCCCATTCCTTTCTCCCGCTTTCCACTCGCCCATATACTTCTCACCGCTAGGAAAGATCATGGTTCCCTGCCCGTGAGGAAGATCATCCTTTAGTTGACCCACATAGCTTCGGCCATCAGGATAGGTTATCGACCACTGTCCAGGGGAGATAGCCGCCTTCTTTCCGAAAGTTTCGGTCTCCTCTTCTGCTTTGCGTCTTGCCTTTGCCCCTTCTTCCTCGTCAGCTCTGGCTTTAGCTTCTGCCTCTGACTTTTGTCTTGCCGCCTCCTCCGCCCTTCTTCTGGCCTCCGCTTCCGCCTTGGCTCTCCTTTCAGCATCTTCTCTCGTCTTTGTCTCTTCGACCAAACGGCCCTCTATTTCAGCTCGCGACCTTGCCTCTTCTTCAGCCTTAGCCCTCGCTTCCGATTCTGCCTCCTCCCTTGCCTCTGCCTCTTCCCTTGCCTTTGCCTCTTCTGCCAGGCGTGCCTCTATTTCAGCTCGCGCCTTTGCCTCTGCCTCTGCCCTTACCTTCGCCTCTTCTGCCAAACGGGTCTCTACTTCAGCCCGCGCCTTTGCCTCTGCCTCTGCCCTTACCTTCGCTTCTGCTTCCACCTTCTTCCTCGCCTCTGCCTCTTCTCTGGCCCTCCTTTCCGCTTCTTCCCTTGCCTTTCCCACTTCTACTAACCGCGCTTCTACAAGAACTCGGGCCCTTGCCTCTTCCTCCGCCTTCGTTTTCGCTTCCTCTTCTGCCTTCCTCCCGGCCCCGACTTCCTCCCTGGCTCTCCTTTCAGTTTCCTCCCTCGCCCTCATCTCGGCCGCCAATCGGTCTTCCACTTCAGCCCTCGCCTTTGCCTCTGCTTCCGCCCTGGCTATTGCTTCCTCTGCTGCCTTTCTCCCGGCCCCGGCTGCCTCCGTAAACTTCGCTTCCGCTGCTTCTCTCGCCCTCAACTCGGCCGCCAACCGGGCTTCTACGTCAGCCCGAGCCTTTGCCTCCGCTTCCGCCCTTGCCCTCGCTTCGGCCGCCGCCTTCTTACCGGCGCCGGCTATCTCTGTGAACCTCGCTTCGGCTTCTTCTCTCGCTTTCACCTCGGCAGCCAAACGCTCTTCTACACGGGCTCGCGCCTTCGCCTCCACCTCCGCCTTATCTTTCGCTTCCTCTTCCGCCCCTTTCGCTGCCTCTGCTTCCTCTCTGAACCTCGCTTCCGCTTCTTCTCTCGCCTTCAACTCGGCCGCCAAGCGGGCCTCTACGTCAGCCCGAGCCTTTGCCTCCGCTTCCGCCCTTACCCTCGCTTCGGCCGCCGCCTTCTTCCCCGCGCCGGCTATCTCTCTGAACCGCGCTTCCGCTTCTTCTCTGGCCTTCAATTCCGCAGCCAGGCGGGCTTCCAGTTCGGCTCTAGCCTTCGCTTCCGCTTCCGCCCTTGCTATTGCTTCCTCTTCTGCCTTCTTCCCTGCCCCGGCTTCCTCTTTCAACTTCGCTTCGGCTTCTTGTCTTGCCTTCACCTCTGCTGCCAGCCGGGCTTCCAGTTCGGCTCTAGCCTTCGCTTCCGCTTCCGCCCTTGCTTCCGCCTCCGCTACTGCCTTCTTTCCGGCCTCCGCTTCTTCTCTGAGCTTTGCTTCCGCCTCCGCTCTTACCTTCAAGTCCGCTGCCAACCGGGCTTCTGCTTGAACTCGCGCCTCCGCCTCCGTGTCCGCCCTTGCTATCTCTTCCGCTTCCGCTCTTGCCTGCAGCTCTAAAGCTAATCGGGCTTCTACGTCGCTTTCGCTGCCGCCCTTCCACTTGCCTTCATATTTTGTCCCGTCGGAATATGTGTATTCTCCGTTTCCATGCGGCAGGCCATCCTGCCATTCGCCTTCATATCTGCTGCCATCGGGCCACACGCACGTTCCCGTCCCATGCTGGAAGCCATTCGTCCATTCTCCCGTATATTGACTTCCGTCCGGCCATGTGAAGGTTCCCCGTCCACTATATGGATCGTCCTTCCATGCAACTTTGTACTGTTCTTTTCCGGATGATCCCCTGACTAAACGCTGCAACATTCTTTCCTGCCTCTTATCCTTACGTCTGTATGAGAAGGGAGGTAATTCTTTAATTTCGGTGGTACGAGAATGTCAAACAGCAAGAACTGACGACATTATATGCATTCTTCACTGTCTGATAAGATTCTCTTGGCGCGTTAAATATAGTAGAATTGGTCAAATGTGTCAAAAAATAATAACTTCAGAAGTGCCGATGAGAATTACGGTACGGAATCTCTTGAGTGATGTCAAGAGTGGATAAGTAAAACATGAGCCTTGCCGTATAAGAACTTCAAGAGAAAGTTCAGCCAAAAGGAACAGGGGACACAGGAAGCTTGTACTTACGTGGCGATGACAATACTAAGAGACATTTGGAGGACAACGACGGCAATCATGTCAGGCGCGCGCCTCCGGTCTTCTTTTGTTCTTGACAGGCAATCGCTTTCTTTCTATATTTTTTGTAAAGAGATGGTCGAGAGTCTCAGCAACTATGACTTTAAGAAAGGCCGGTTATGAAAACATCCCTACGATGGCTCAGCAGTTTCATCTTGGTGTGCAGTGTTGTAATATTCTTCTCCGTCCCGTATATTGCACAAGAACAAGGAAGCGCCACAGCAAACCAGGATGACCGTGCCTTAGATTTTACCTTAAGAGATTTGGACGGACGGAACGTCAATCTGAGCGATTATAAGGGAAAGACAATCTTATTGTATTTCATGGCAACCTGGTGTCCCGAATGCCGCAGCGCGATTCCCCAACTGAAAGAGATCTATTCCTTATACAACGCAAAGGGCTTGGTCCTCCTGATTATCGATGTCATGGAATCGAAGGAAAAGGCAGCAGCCTTTTCTAGAAAATACAGCCTCCCCTTTTCCACCCTCCTGGATGAGGAAGGAAAGGTCTACCGGAGTTATGGCGTCGGTGGCGTGCCCGTCAAGGCTTTGATCGACCGGGACGGCCTGATCATTTGCTGGAACTGCCGCTCCTTCGACAACCTGCTGGCGAAGCAGTTCGAAATGAAAGCGAAGTAGCCGACGACGCTTCCTGCCTATAACCATTTTGACCTCTTGATTGTGAAGCTCTAAGAGACCCGCAGTTTTCCAGTTTCTCGACAGACCGTGAATGTAAGGTGCGATCTATCATGCACGGTCACCTATAAATAGCGGGAAAAATGGAAGCTGGGCAAAGACGTGCCATAAGAAAGTCTTGCTGTTGCCGGAAGTGTGTTCTTTGCGATTTTGACTGTACCGAACTTAACATAATCACGTCCGGAAAGCGCGTAATAAAGACAGGAGAGTTGCCCTCTCTCCTTTCCTCCAGTGGATGAAGAAATAGGAACGGGCAATAGTATCACTTGGGTTCTGTGGGATACCCTGCATCCGTACAGGCATGAAACCCGCCCGTCAGGGCGCTCACCAGTTTGAAACCTTTATCCAATAATATTTGCGCCGCA
>Ga0187886_1000851_pt1 | contig 32166 bp, 27 predicted proteins | sample June2016WEW_20_1_FD_133001 | JGI IMG/M metagenome (GOLD analysis project Ga0187886, IMG submission 133001) | Peatland microbial communities from SPRUCE experiment site at the Marcell Experimental Forest, Minnesota, USA - June2016WEW_20_150 | ecosystem: Environmental > Terrestrial > Soil >...
AAGAGCAAGCGCAGGGTCGCCGTCCGCCGCGACCGGAAGGCCTCCAACTACCTCGCTTTCCTGCACCTGGCGATGATCTTGATCCTGGCGACGTTATTTTGAGGCGATCTCCTGACACCGTTTCGGCGGAACGCGGCGCCGGCACCAAAAAGTGCCTGCTCATGACCGACTTTCTCGTGCGTGGTTGACCCCGGCGTCTGATCCACTATCGGCACAAACGCCCCTTGACACCCACCGGTGTCTGACACCGTTAAAAAAAGAATTCGCCGCGTCTCGCCCTCGCCGCTCCGTTACACGCTTCGATCCGGTGGACATACTCACTACGCTCGACTCGTCATCCGGGACTCCGCTCCTGCGGAGGGCGATTCGGTTGCCGAACGGAAAAGGAGAAAGGCGATGACAGGAAAGGCCGACTTCACACTGGGGGAGTGGGAGCTCGTTTCGGAGGGGCCGCCGAGCGCCGGCTTGATCGTGGTCACGGCGCAACGCGGAGGAGTCTTCCGCGAGACCTTCGCAATCGGGAAGGCGTACGCCGAGGCGCGCCGGCTCCACGGCGAGAGCCAGTTGCTAGACGAGCTCGTCGGGACGAAGCCCGCGCGCGACCACACGCGCTACCACTCGGCCGAGGAGCTCAAGCGAGGCGGCCTGCAGCACCTGCGCGACGCAGTCGCCCTGCTCGAGCAGAAAGCGACGCCGGAGGAGCTCACCGCCTACAGGCGCTTCGTCCTCACGGTCGCCGACAAGGTCGCGAATGCGCACCGAGAGGGGGATAGCGACGTCAGCGACGCCGAGCAGGCGGCGATCGAAGAGATCGCCGAGGCTCTCGGCGCCGACTAGCCGGCGCGCTCGCGAAACCGTTTCCGTTGCCCGAGCCGCGAGCATGTCTGACCGGACAGGTGGGCGACGGCAAGGAGGAGCCATGGAACCTCAAACCAGACGCGTCGCTCGAGTGATCGAGCCGCAGCCCGTCGTGGAGGGCGCCGGCGTGCGCCTCAGGCGTAGCATCGGCGGCTGGGCGCTCGACTACCTCGACCCCTTCCTTCTGCTCGACCACTTCGAGTCGGACGACCCGAACGACTATCTTCCCGGCTTTCCGTTGCACCCGCACCGGGGCATCGAGACGGTCACCTACATGCTCGCCGGCGAGGTCGATCACAAAGACACGATCGGCAACGCCGGCACGATCGGCCCCGGCGACGTGCAGTGGATGACCGCCGGCGGCGGCCTCATGCACGAGGAGATGCCGCGCCCGCGCGAGGGCAAGATGGGCGGCTTTCAGCTCTGGGTCAACATGCCGGCGAAGCTGAAGATGTCCCGGCCGCGCTATCAGGAGGTGGCCGGCGCCACGATCCCGGTCGTGGAGCGGCCGGATGGGACGCGCGTGCGAGTGGTGGCGGGCCACTGCGACGAAACGCAGGGACCGGTCACCGAGATCTACGCCGACCCCGAGTATCTCGACGTCGAGCTCGCCGCCGCTGCCGACTTCGTCCAGCCCGTTTCCCGTGGCCACGCCGCCTTCGCCTACGTCTTCCGCGGCGAGGGCGAGTTCGGCTCCAGCGGCGACCTCGGCTACCGCGGCGATCTCGACGGGCCGATGGTGCGGGCGCCCGCTCTGGTCGTTTTCGGCGACGGTGACCAGGTGCGTGTGCGCGCCTACGAGAGCCCGGTGCGCTTCCTGCTCGTCTCGGGCGCGCCGCTCGGCGAGCCGATCTCCCGCTACGGGCCGTTCGTCATGAACACTCGCGAGGAGATCGAGCAGGCGCTCGACGATCTGCGCACCGACACCTTCATCTGGACCGAGGGGCGCCCGACGTCGTGAGCAGGGTCGCCGCCCTACTGCTCGTGCTACTCGTCGCCGCGCCGGCGGCGAGGACGTCGACGACGAGAACCGCCGTCAAAGTGCTCGTGCGCACGAAGACGCCGATTGCCGCTTTCGCCCAGAACGCAGTCAGCGTCGCCTGGGGCGTCGAGCGCGCGAAGGGCTGCAAGGCCGCGCTCCACATTCGCTTACTGGCGACGGGAAGAGAACGCGTCGTTTATGCGCCGCGCTGCTACGACTACCCGTTCTACGAGCCGCAGCTCGTCGGCCTCGCAGGCGGGCGTGCCCTCTGGCTCGCCGGTGACACCGTCAGCCATTGGGGGGATGACACGTACCTGCTCGTCGCGGGAGCGGGCGCGACCCGGGCGCACCAACTCGCCTACGTCCCACAGCAATGGGGTGGTGGCGAGTGGGTGACCGCGATCGCGAGTGACGGGGCGACGCTGGCCTACGGCTTCGTCAACTCTGGATGCAACGAGAACGAGGGCACCTGCGACAAATACCCGATTACCGGAGCGGCTTTCACGCTCGCCGGCACGACCCGCAAGGCGGTACCGCAATCAGGGCCGCCGCTCGACATCGCCGTCGGCGGGAACCGAATCGCGCTCTTACCGGCAAGGCAGTCCGGCAACGTGGCCGACCAGTGGTCGATACCGCCCGCGGATGACCCGCTCGTTGTCCGGAACCTCGCCACCGGCTCGCTGGTCGTGCAGATCCCACCCGCAGGCGGCAGCTTCCGCGAAGTGGCGCTTTCCCGCAACACGGTTGCGGCGTTCGCCGAGCGTTCGGACGGACTCCACGTCGAACGCTACAACGCCTCGAGCGGCCGGCTCGTCGATTCGACGCTCGTACCCGCTAACTCCTCGGACCTCTCGCTCGCCGGCGCCCGCGCCGTTTTTCGAAGCGGCAGGAAGATCGAGCTGATCGCCGCCGGTTCCACGACCGTCACCACCATCGCCGTTGCCGCCGCCGAGCCGATCGCACTCTCCGTCTCGGGAAACCGAGTTGCCTGGGCCGAGAACCGTCCCGGCGCCGGCCGGATCGTCGCCGCCGTCCTCTAGCACCGGCTACGTACCTAAGTCGAACCCGGCGCCTCTCGCGTTCTCGGGGCGCCGCTGGCGGTGCGAGCCCGGAGAGAACAGTGTTAACAACACGGGCTCGGAGAGGATCGTGCCGCCAGCGGTGTCAGGCGGCTCCGGAGGCCGGCTCCGCCGGCCGCGAGGAGCCGCCGGCCGAGGGCGCGAGGCGCCTTCTCACTCCGGCCAGCAGTCGCAAAGCGCCAGCGCCTCGCCGCAGCGCGGGCAGGTCTCGAACTCGCAGCCGACGTGGTGCAGTCCGCCCGGGTCGACTCCGCAGTCGCCGCAGGACTCGTCGGTGGGCTCGTCTACGAGCGCGCCCCAGCGGATGCGCTCGTAGCGCCCGTCGACCAGCTCCGCATAGCTCTCCGTGCAGGACGAGGCGGTGAGCATCTCCTGGCCGCAAACGGCGCAGACAGCCATGTGGAAATCGTAGTCCCCGGAGGAGAGAATCGCCGCGCCCTGTTGGCGCAGGCGCGGCGATTCTTCGGTCCCTTAGCCGCTCTCGGGAAAGCTGTACTTGGCGCTACCCTTGTACTCGATCTCAAAGGCGTGCTCCGGGTGGAGCAGGATGGCGCCCTCGCCGCGCGTGTAGGCCTCCTCGCCGTGCTGATTGACGTCGAGGCCCTGGCCCTCGTCGCGCTCGTGTACGCGCAGCCGCGTCACCAGGCCGATCAGCTTGAGCAGGACGAAAGTCCCGCCGAAGGCGTAAAGCGGTGCCGCCCCCGCCGCGAGCGCCTGGCGGGCGAGCTGAATCGGCGACCCGAACAGCAGTCCGTTCCCGGTCAGGTTCCAGCTCGCCTGGGCGAACAAGCCGATAAAGAGGATCCCGGTGAAGCCGGCGAGACCGTGCGCCGCCAGCACGTCGAGCGTCTCGTCCAGCCGCGTGCGCGGCCGCCAGACGATCAGCGCGTAGGCCGGGATCGCCGCCAGCCCGCCGAGCAGGATGGCGCTCATCGGACTCACGAAGCCGGCCGCCGGCGTGATCCCGACGGCGCCGACCACGATCGCTGTCGCCGCCCCGATCGCGGTCGCCTTGCGGCCGCGCAGGTAGTCGATCAGCATCCAGACTCCCAGCGTGGTTGCCGGAGCCAGGAGCGTGTTGGTGAAGGCGAGCGGCGCCTGCTTGCCGGTCGTGAGCGCGCTACCGGCGTTGAAGCCGAACCAGCCGAACCAAAGCAGGCTGGCGCCGAGCAACGCGTAGACGCCGTTGTGCGGCAGAATCGCTTGCCGGCCGAAGTCCTTGCGCGCCCCCACCACTAGCGCCGCCGCCAGAGCCGAGAAGCCCGAGGCCATCTCGACCGGCACGCCGCCGGCGAAGTCCATCACGTGACGGTGCGCCAGCCAGCCGTTCGATGACCAGACCCAGTGCGCCATCGGCGCGTAGACCAGGCAGGCCCACAGCGCCGCAAATACGAGGTAGGGGCCGAAGCGCATGCGCTCGACCACGGCGCCCGAGATCAGGGCCGCGGTGATGATGCAGAACGAGGCCTGGAAGCAGACGAAGACCAGCTCCGGAATCGCCAGGCCCGCTCTCGGCCCGTTGGTCACCTGCCTTAGGAAGACGTTGTGCAGATCGCCGATGAAGCCGTTGCCCTTGTTGAACGCCAGCGAGTAGGCGATCACGACCCAGGTCACGCTGACCACGGCCATCGCGCCCAGGCTCATCATGAAGGTGTTGAGGGCGTTCTTCGAGCGCACCAGCCCGGCGTAGAAGAGCCCGAGCGCCGGCGTCATCATCAACACGAGCGCCGTTGCGACCATCATCCAGGCGGTGTCGCCGCTGTCGATGCCGTTCTCGACCGCCCCGAGTGGAATTGAAAAGGAAATGAGATCGTGCATGGTCTCGTCACCGCCTAGTACACGGGTGTAACCGCGGCGGTGTCCTCCTCTCCGGTGCGAATGCGAAAGACCTTCTCGACCGGAACGACGAAGATCTTCCCGTCGCCGACCTCGCCGGTGCGCGCCGCCTTGGCGATCGCCGCCACGGTCGGCTCGACGAAGTTGTCCGATACTCCAACCTCGAAGCGCACCTTTTCGTACAGCTCCATCTTCACGACGGTGCCGCGGTAGGTCTCGACGTGGTCCGTCTCGCCACCGTGCCCCTGGATCCTGCTCACCGAGAGGCCGCGCACCTCGGCGCGATAGAGCGCCTCGAGTACGTCGTTTGCCTTCTCGGGACGAACGATCCCGATCACCAGCTTCATTTCTCTCTCCTCATCCTCGAGGCGCCGACAAAAAACGCGAGCGAAAGCCCCAGACGAGGGCAGTACCCAGATGAGCGAGTTTCCTCTCCGCCGTTCTCGGCCGGCTCGTCCATGGACGAGCCCTTCGAGTCAGCCTCCCCGGAGGAGATGCCGCACGATACCAAGCCGGCCCAAGCGGGGTCGAGTCTTGCATTCGAGCACCTCGCCCCACCTCGGGGTCAGATCTTGCATTCGAGCACCTCGTTACGGCCGGAACCGAGAACGAGATCGAACAACTTTCCTGCGTGAATGCAAGATCTGACCCCCCGCGAGGGTGCCGGTATGAGCTCGGCGCGTGGGTCCGTTACGAGAAGTTGTAGGTCGACCCTTGACTTAGAGTGCGCTCTAACTCCTACCATGGGATCAATGGATCGCACCTACACCATCAAGGAAGCGGCCGAGGCGACCGGCGTCAGCACCCACACGCTCCGCTACTACGAGCGGATCGGGTTGCTCGAGCCGGTTGGCCGCGAGGCGAACGGCAGGCGCCGCTACAACGAGGGCGACCTGTATTCCGTCCGCTTCCTGACGATGCTGCGGGCGACGGGCATGCCGATCCGCGACATGCTCGCCTTCATGCAGCTGACCTGGGCCGGAGACGAGACGGTCAGCGAGCGGGCCGAGCTGCTCGAGCGCCACCAGCGCGAGCTGCAAGCCCGGCTCGTGGAGCTGGACGGGCACATGGAAGTGCTCGAGCGCAAGATCGCCTTCTACCGCCAGCGCGAGCTCGAGCTCGCCGCGGAGAAGCGCGAGACGACGATTCTGGTTACCGCCGGGTAGCGAAGCGGGGCCGGCGCCACCGCAGGCGCTGACCCCGCTCTCATCAGCTTTCCACTTTCGTCAGGCGCCTAACCCGACTCACTGAGGGGTCAGGACCGGTCTTCTCGGAGTCCGAGAGCGGCGGGACCGCCTCTCCACCCCGGAGCGCATCGCGGAATGACGACCCGTCGACTGGGTGCGATCGGTGGATGCGAGGCTAGGACGCAGTGTTGCTTTCGTAGCCGGAGGCTACGGGCACGACCGAGGACAACGCATCGCGCCGCCAAGCGCGGCCAGGCGATGGAGTGCTTCGTTTCGCTCCGCGCTCATAAAAACCCACCCGCGGGGTCGTGAAACGGTAGCGAGGAAATGCGCCCGAGATGTGCCGGTTCCGTGCCGAGACAGCATCGCGCGCTCGCGAGCGCGGTTCAGCCGTGGGTCTCACCCGGCGAGCGGATCTCAGCCCAGGTGCTTGCGCTCGCCGGTCGCCAGGTAGTGATTGATCGCCTCTTCCCAGTCGCGCAGGTCGTGGGCGAACATCAGCTCGAGCGCCTCCTTGTTCAGCGAGTTGCCGTGGTCGGTGAGACCGAGGTACGTGTAGATGATCTCGGCTCGCGTCTTCTCGCCGGGGACGGACTCCTCGCAAACGACCTCGATCCACCAGACGCGATCGTGAGCGAAGGCGGTGTACTCGATGAAGCTGTCCCCGACCGAGTAGGCCGAGACGATCCAGACGTCTTCGGGCTCCTCTTGGCCGGAGTGCGACTGAGTGGTGAAGACCATCCGCTCCTGCACGAGCTCGCTGACCGGGTCGATCGGTTGCGGATTCCAGCCGTCGGCCCAGTCCTTCTCCCTGATCGGGCCGAAGAGCGCGAACGCCTCCTCGAGCGGTGCATTGACCGTGATCGTTGCCGTGCGGCTGATGCGTCTCGGCTCGAAGCTCATTCCCCGACCTCCTCGCGGCTGTCCAGGGAAAGATACGCCCTTCGGAGCAGGTGCTCAGACCCCGCGCCGGCGTTCAGATCCGCCTGTGGACGAAGCGACCCGCTTTCGGCGCGAACGCCCCTTGACACCCACCGGTGTCAGACACGGTTGGGTGTCAAGCGCTAATCGTGTCGGAAGTGCGTCGTATGATCCCCGGAAGCGCCGCTACTTGGCTTTGGGATCCTTACCGCCCCAGGCGCCGATCGAGACGAGGCGCTCGCGAAAGCCGGTCTCGTCCATGATCGTCTGCATCTCCTCGGCCGCCTTCTTCGAGGGGTACATGTCGCCCAGCTCGAGCTCCTCGCGGATCTCCTCGCGATGCTCGATGAAGTACTTCCACTTCTCGCCGCAAGCCTCGGCGATGTCGGCGAAGAAGATCTGCGGCGTTCCGCCCATGCCCTTCTCGTAGAACTGCTCGCCCCAGGCCGCGAACATCTCCACGTGCTTGACGCCGTAGCCCGATTCGACCTGCATGCCGCGGATCACCTGGTTGATCACGGCAACAGAGTTGTGCCGGGGGCAGCGGCTCTGGCACGTGTAGCAGTAGAAGCAGTACCAGAGCGAATCGTCGGTGAGCAGCGTCGGATCGCCCTCGAGCGCCCGGCGCGCGACCTCGCGCGGCGAGAAATCGGTGAAGCGGGCGGCCGGACAGCCCGAGGTGCAGATGCCGCACTGGATGCAGGAGAGGAAGCCATCGACGTGATCGTGCATGCGCGGGTCGTTGACGATGCGCTCGAACAGGTCGTTGTGGACAGCCGGCCTCTCACTGAAGGCGCTCTCGGCGATGAACGAGTACGGGTTGGCCCGGATCTCGCCGCTGCGCCCGTTCTCGACAGTCTCGGGGTTTCCGCTTTTCTCGTTCTTGTCGCTCATCGGCTTTCTCCATCAGCTGTGGTCTCGGCCGCCGCGGCGGCCTGGAAGAACTCGGGCCAGAAGTAGACGTGGACGCCCTGCTTGCGCGCGGCCGAGTGGGAGTTGTCGCGGCAGAGCAGACAGGGAGTCACGATCGGGGCGGCTTCGTCCTCGGCGAAAGCCACCAGCTTGTGCACGGCCTCGCTCGCGCCGCGGTACATCCCGCCGAGCGCCCCGCAGCAGCCCGCGTGCAGCGAGGGGTAGGAGCTGACCATCTCGGCGCCCGCCAGCTCGGCCGCCCCGGCGAGCGAGGCCAGAGCTGTGTCGCGGTCGGTGAGGCAGCCGACGTAGGGGACGAAACGCGGCGCCTTGGCCGTGAGCTTTCGCTCCTCGCGGCGCGCGTGCTCGACCAGCGCCTCCCAGACCGGCACCGTCTCGATCTCCGACTCGTGCAGGCCGTGATCGCAGGCCGGACAGGCGGTCAGAACCGTTTCTTCCGACTCCGCCTTGGCGGCGATCTTGCCGCGCGTGGCGTGCCCGCAGCAGCCCGCTCCCTTCATCTCGAAGGTCGGGAAGCCGAGCTCGCGGATGACCCTGGCGGTGGCTTGCAGAGCGCTCTTGTCCTGCTGCAGGGCGCAGCCGGCGTAGAAGGGTTTTGGCTCGACGGCGTTTTTCGCGCCCAGGCGCGGGCTCCGGCGCACCTTGCCCGAGGCCATCTTGTAGCCCATCGCCGCGGTCGCCAGCAGATCCTTGGGGACGAAACCGCGCGAGGCCATCGCCGTCCCGAACAGCATGTTGTCGATCGTGTTCTTACGCGTCAGCCGCTTGGTCGCAATCGAGGCCGCCCGGCGCTCGGGGCAGCGCACGCCGCCGAACGTGACCTGGAGCTCGCGCACCGCGGCCATCATCCCGGCCACGTCCACCTCCATTGGGCACACGTCGGTGCACTCCCGGCACTCGCTACAGCGCCAGACGTCCTCGCTGGCGAGCAACTTCTCGGTGTCCTCCGAGAGGATCAGACGCACCACCCGGCGCGGTCCCTGGTCGAGGTCGAAGCCGTTCGGACAGGCGCCGAGGCACTGCCCGCACTGGAAGCACTGCAGGCACTGCCCGGCCAGCTCGTGAACGGCGGCGCGCGCCTGCTCAGACACCTGTGTGGACACAGCCCTCACCTCCCTCGCAGGGAAGGCTTTCCGTCCGCTCGAGCGCGAGCCCGGCCATGTAGGCCTCCTCGTTCCCCTCGGCGCGGGCGCAGAAGAGGCGGATCCGCCTGCCGACGGTATGCCGGTCGACTGCGCACAGGTGCCAGAGCTCGAGCGGCAGCTGCATGTCCGCCTCCTCGAGCAGCTCGCGCGCAAGCTCGACCTGCTCCTCGGCCGAGAGGTCGCCCTTGCGGTACTGGCAGCGATCCTCCGCGCAGCCGGCGAGAAAGACTCCGGTGGCCCCGAGCCGGGCCGCCTCGACGATGTGCAGTGCGCTGATCCTGCCCAGACAGGGAAGCTCGATCAGGCGCACGTTCTCGGGGTAGCGGTCGTGGCGCAAGCCGCTCAGGCTGATTGCGGCGCCGGCGCACTCCTTGCAATAGAAGCCGACGACGGGCCGCTCGACTCCGTCCGTCATCGTGCGCAGGCGCCCGAACAGCGCCGCGTCGTCGAGGTTGTGCGTGATCGCCAGCTCGGGGCAGTTGGCAGCGCAGATGCCGCAGGCCCGGCAGGCCTCCTCGTCGATCACGGCCAGCTTGCCGTCGTCGCGCACCTCGACGGGGCGGGGCGCGTCGGCGGGGCGCTCGACCAGCGTGATGGCACCGAAGGGGCAGGCCGTCTGGCAGGTGTCGCAACCGACGCACTTGGCCGCATCGACAACCGAGGCCGGCGCCGTCCTGCGCCCGGCCGAAGCGAGGAAGTTGTGGATCTCGCTCGCCACCGCCGAGGCCTCGGTGTTGCACTCCACCAGCGCCTTCGGCCCGGCCGCCGAGCCGCAGATGAAGACGCCCTCGGCGCTCGTTTCGGTGGCCCGGTTCTTGCGGTCGAGAATGGCGATGAAGCCGTCCTCGTCGAGCTCGGCGCCGAGCACCTCGGCGATCCGGGCGCTATCGGGCACCGGCACCATCCCGGTCGAGAGCACGACCAGGTCGGGACGCAGGATCTTCTTCTCGGCCGCGGTCACGTCCTCGACCTCGATCACCGGCTTGCCCGCATCGTCGAACTGCACCCGTGGCGGCGTCCCGCGCAGGAACTCGACTCCCGCCCGGCGCGCGGCCAGATACCAGTTCTCGTAGCCGATGCCGGCGGCGCGCAGCTCCAGGTAGCAGATCGTCACCTTCATCTCCGGGAAGAGCGTGCGCAGCCTAATCGCGTGCTTGAGCGCGATCATGCAGCAGATCCGCGAGCAGTAGGGAAGGCGGCGCCGGTCGCGCGAGCCGGCGCACTGGATCATCACAACCTCCTTCGCAGGCTGCAGCCCGAGCCAGGAGGCCTCCTCCCAGTCGTCCATCAGCTCGGACATCTCGGTCTGCGTGACGACGTTCTCGTGCCCGTAGCCGAGGTGCTCGATCAGCCGCGCCGGCGCGGGCTCGCAGCCCACGGCGGTCAGGATCGCACCGGCGTGCACCGTGGTCAGCTCGGGCGACTCGCTGAAGTCGATCGCGTTCATCGGGCAGGCCTCGGCGCAGGCGCCGCAGAAGGTGCAGGCCTCGAGGTCGACCGTGCGCTGCACGCGCCCGTCGTAGAACTCGGTGAAGATCGCCTTGCCGCCCGACTCGGCGCTCTCGACCGGGCAGACCGGCTCGCAGGCGCCGCAGTTGACGCAGTCGGAGGTGACGATGTTCGGCAGCTGCCGCAGCGAGACCTCGAAGTCGCCCGGCTTCCCGCTCACCGACTCGACCTCGGTGCGGCGCCAGATGCGCAGGTTCGGGTTGTCGATGGCGACGTTTCGGTGGAAGCACTTGCGCACGCCGGCCTGGGCATCGGTCGTGGGCAGGCACTGGCCGCAGTCGTTGGTGGGAAAGACGGTGCCGATGCGGGCCGCGCGACCGCCGAGGAAGGGGCGCCGCTCGACCAGCTCGACGGTGTGTCCCATCTGCGCCAGCTCGGCCGCGGCCTGAGTCCCCGAGACGCCGCCGCCGATCACCAGCACCGAGTCGACCTTGCGCTCGCGCACGAGCTTGTCGGTGTGCGGACCGGGGAAGCGGATCGCCGCCTCGATGATCCGCGAAGCCTTGTCGGTGACCGCCTCGCCGTTACCGTCGTGTACCCACGAGCAGCCCTCGCGGATGTCGGCGACCTCCATCTCGAGGCCGCGGGCGTAGAGACGCTGGAAGCGGCGCGCGACGAAGTCCTGCGAGCAGCCGGCGAAGACGAGCGGGCGCCCGTCCTCTGTCTCCGTCATCTCCAGCAGGCGCGCCTGACCCTCGCGGCTGCACCAGGTCGGGTTGCGCAGCACCTCGCCCTGCTCCGAGGCGATCTGCTCGAGCCGGTCGAAGTCGAGGTTGGAGGCCATCGTGCCGGCGCATTCGCAAAGCAGGATGCGGGGCCGGGCGCCGTTGCCGTTCTCCGCGCTCATCCGCTCGCCCCGGCGGTGGCGATCTCTTCGGCCGGTACCGGCAGCGCCTCGGCCGCCCCGGTCGGGCAGGCACGGGCGCAGGCGCCGCAGCCGATGCACCTGGAGGCGTCGAAGACGATCGTGCGGAAGGCCGACACGCGCTCTGGCACCTCGATCGGGCCCGAGGGCTTGTGCTTGGCGATCGCACGCAGAGAGGCGCCGAGCGCGCCGCGGCGACTTTCGGGCGGTGCCGAGTAGAGCTGCATCGGGTCGAACAGGTCTCCCTTCGAGGTGGCCCCGGTCGGGCAGGCCGAGGCACAGCGGCCGCAGCCGATGCAGAGCTCCTCGTGGCGGACGATCTGGCAGCCGATCGCGCCTGTGCTGGCGCGCGGCGCCGCGCCCGGGAGCCGTTCGAAGATCGCCTCGCCTCTCGCCGTCAGCGGCATCGTCCGCTCACTTCCTTTTCAGTGGTGGTAGAGACGAGATCGTCTCGTGCATCTCACGCGCCGCGGCGACGAACCTGGGCGAGTCGGCCGCGCTCATCGTGAACATCCGCACCCGCTCGCGCTCGACCCCCACCGACTCGAGCAGGCTTTGCACGAACTCGACCCGGTCGAGCGCGTGGAAGTTGCCCTCGCGGTAGTGACACTGTCCCTCCAGGCAGCCGGCTATGTAGACGCCGTCGGCCCCCTCGGAGAGCGCGCTCAGCAGGTGCAGCGGACCGACCCGGCCGGTGCAGGGCACGAGCACGCTGCGGATCGTCGTCGGCAGCGAGATGCGAGCGTTACCGGTGGCATCCGCCGCCGCGTAGGCGCATTCGCGGCAGAAGAAGCCGACGATGCTGCGATCGGTCTTGGCCGCTTCGCTTGCCGCCGTTCTCTCCTCCGTCAGCGCCTCGGTCATACCGTCGCCTCCGCCAAGATCTCCTCGTCCGAGAAACCGCCGAGCGTCATCGCCCCCGACGGGCACTCCGCCACGCAGATCCCGCAACCGCGGCAGGAGTTGATCTCGACCACGGCGCGCGGGCTCTCACCGGTCGTGAGCCGCACCGCGCTTTGCGGGCAGACGGTCTCGCAGACGCCACAGCCGACGCAGACCTCGGAGTCGGAGTAGGCGACCTGCGCCGGCGTCATCGTGAACCCGGTCGAGAGCATCGAGAAAACGCGCGCGGCGGCAGCCTTGGCCTGAGCGATCGTGTCGGGGATGTTCTTGGGGCCCTGCGCCGTGCCGGCGACGAAGATTCCCGTGCGCTGCGTATCCACCGGCTTCAGCTTCGGGTGGTACTCCTTGATGAAGCCGGCCGCGCCCTGCTGCAGCCCGGCGACACGAGCGATGTCGGTGGTGCCGTCCGAGGCCTCGAGCCCGGCCGAGAGTACGACCAGGTCGTACAGCTCCTCGGTCTTGCGGCCGGTGAAAGAGTCCTCGACCCGCACGCGCAGCGAGCCGTCCGGTTCTTCGATCACCTCGCCCGAGCGGCCGCGCACGTAGCGCACGCCGCGATCCTGGACGAGCCGGTAGTACTCCTCGTGCGCCTTGCCCGGGGCGCGCAGGTCGGTGTAGCCGATCGTGACCTCAGCCTCGGGGTGGTGCTGCTTGATCAGCGAGGCGTGCAGCGTCGCAAACAGGCAGCAGATCGCCGAGCAGTGCTCGTTTCCCGAGGAGCTGCAGTCGCGCGAGCCGACGCACTGGAGCATGAAGATCTTCTTCGGAACGGCGCCGTCGGACGGTCGCTCGAGCTCGCCGCTGGTCGGCCCCGAGGCCGAGAGGAGGCGGGCCAGCTGGCTCTGGGTGATGACGTTGGCGAAGCGATCCCAGCCGAGCGGCTTCTTGCGCGAGACGTCGAACTCCTTGTGGCCGGTGGCGATCACGATCGCACCGACCGTGATCTCTTCCTCGTCGGGCTCCTGCGTGAAGTCGATCGCCCCGGCCGGGCAGGCCGTCTCGCAGGAGCGGCACTCCGAGCAGCCGCCGCAGTTGAGACAGCGCTTAGCCTCGGCGACCGCCTCTTCGGCGGAGAAGCCGAGTTGCACTTCCTGCCAGCTCGAGCGTCTGGCTTCGGCCTCGAGCGCGGGCATCAGCGTGCGCGCCTGCGGCTCGAGCGAAGCGAGCGCGGAATCGGCGATCTCGGCGCGCGGACGCTCGTTCTCCCACACGTCGCTCAACGTCTCGCCGCGCAGGAAGTTGTGGATCGAGCGGGCTGCGCGGCGACCGGCCGCGATCGCCTCGATCGCCGTCCAGGGCGCCACGGCCGCGGCGTCGCCGGCCGCGAACACGCCCGCGCGCGCCGTCATCATCGTCTCGCGCTCGAAGCCGATCTGCCCGCCCGCGAGCTCAACGCCGCTCGCTCCTTCGAGCAGATCCTCGTCGAGCGCCTGCCCGACGGCGAAGATCACCGTGTCGGCCTCGAGCTCGGCGAACTCGCCCTCGACCGGAACGGGCGGGCGCCAGCCGCGTTCATTCGGCTCGCCCAGGGCGCAGCGCTGGAACTTGATTCCCGAGACGGTGCCCGAGCCGAGGATCTCGACGGGCATCAGCGAGGTGAGAAGCTCGACTTCCTCCTCGGCGCCCTCGTGGATCTCCTCCGAGCCGGCCGGGATCGTCGCCCCGTCCTCGATGCAGGCGAGAGTCACATTCTCGGCGCCGAGACGGAGCGCGCTCCTGCCCGCGTCATAGGCGACATCGCCGCCGCCGATCACAACCACGCGCTTACCGACCTTCGGCGTTTCGCCGAGCGCCCGCTCACGCAGGAACTCGATCGCCTTGATCACGCCGCCCAGCTCGGCTCCCGGCAGCGGCAGCGTCTTGCTCTTCTGCAGGCCGGTGGCGAGCAGCACGGCGCCGTAGCCCTGCTCGAGCAGCGAGTCGACCGTGAAATCCCTTCCCAGGCGCTGGTTCAGGCGCAGCTCGACTCCGTGCTGAGCGATCCGCTCGACCTCGGCCGCCAGCACCTCGCGCGGCAGCCGGTACTCGGGGATACCGACACGCAGCATGCCGCCGGCGACCGGCAGCGCCTCGAAGACGGTCGTCTCGTAGCCGAAGAGCGCCAGCTCGCGCGCCGCGCTCAGCCCCGCCGGACCACCGCCCACGATCGCCACACGCTCGTCGTAGACGACGGGCATCGCTTGCACCGGAGCCGCCGCGCCGACCTGGTCGGCGACGAAGCGCTTGAGCCCCGCAATCGCGATCGGCTCGTCGAGGCGACCGCGCGTGCAGTCGCTCTCACAGACGTGCGTGCAGATGCGCCCGCAGACCGAGGGGAAGGGATTGGGCTCGGAGGCGACGCGGTAGGCGTCGTCAAAGCGCCCCTGACCAACCAGGGCGACGTAGCCCTGCACGGAGGTGTGAACCGGGCAGGCCGACTTGCAGGGCGCCCAGCCGCGGTGGTCGATCGCAAAGCTCGAGGGAACGGCATTCGGGAAGGGACGCGAGATCGCCTTGCGCTCGGAGACGCCGAAATCGAACTCGTTCGGGAGCACGACCGGACAGGCCTCGGCGCACTGGCCGCAGCCGACGCACTTCTCGCTCACGTAGCTCGGCTCGTGCCGGACGGTGACCCGGAACTCACCGGGCGGGCCGGTGATCTTGGTCACGTTCGAGAGAGCGTGGATGCGGATGTGCGAGTCGGTGGCGGCGTTGGTGAGCCGGGGCGCCAGCGAGCACATGGCGCAATCCTCGGTCGGGAAGGTCTTGGAGAGGCGCGCCATGTAGCCGCCGATCGACTGCTGGCGCTCGACCAGGTGCACCTCGATACCCGCCTCGGCCAGCTCCTCGGCGGCCGAGAGCCCGGCGATGCCGCCGCCGACCACAAGCGCCGAGCGGTGCAGGAAGGTGCGCGAGCGCGAGAGATCAGACTGCTGTGCGGCTCGTGCCACCGCCGCCGCGACGATGCGTTCGGCCTTCTTCTGCGCCTTCTCGGGCTCGTGCTGGTGGATGTAGGAGCAGCCCTCGCGTAGGTTGGCGAAGGCGACAGCGTTCTCGCCCAGCCTCAGCTCACGCGCGATCCGCTCGAAGGTGGGGCCCTGGAAGCGGCGCGAGCAGGAGCCGATCACGATGTGGTCGAGCCCGCGCTCCTCCACCGCCTCCTCGATCAGCTTGCGCCCCTCGGTGCCGCACATGAACTGGTTCACGGCCACCGAGACGACGCCGTCGTGCCCCTTCGCCGACTCGCTCAGCGACTCGAGGTCGAGGACACCGGAGATGTTGCCTCCGCACTCGCAGAGGAAGACGCCGCAGCGCATCAGTGCCTCCTCGGGTGATGTTTTTCCGCTTCCGAGTGCGAAAAGCAGGCGAGGCTAGGACGCAGGGAGTGTTCGTACTTGGAAAGTACGGACGCGACTGAGGACAACGCATCGCACCGCTTTGCAGCGCTCCGAAGTGGTAAGGGCATTGCGCGAGGGGGCACCATTAAACCCGCGCCCCTTCGCGCGCGCCGATCCGCTCCAGAATCGGTTCGACGTCCTGGGAGTGCGAGATGACGCCGCAGACCTTGTCGGGGTCGGCGCCGAGCGCGAGCGCGACCAGCTGCTGTACGTGCAGGTGCACGAACGGGTACTCCTCGTTCGCGCTCGCCTCGATGATCGAGTGGTGCCGGTCGAACTGGATGGCGCAGTTCGGGCACATGTGCACGCACACATCCACGCCCTCCTGGGCCAGGCGCTTCAGCTTCTCGCGCGTGACCGCCTGCGAGATCGCGGGGTTGACGAAGCGCTGGCGGAAACCGGCGCCGCAGTGGGTCGTCTTCTCGTTGTAGTTGCCGGTCTTGATCACACCGGCCGGCTCGAGCAGGTCCTCGGGGATCATGAAGTTCTCGCTGTCGCCCACCACCTCATCCGGAAAGACCTTGCAGTAGTGGCAGGCGGGGTGGGTGGCGACCTTGATCCCGTCCAGGCGGCGCTTGATCAGACCCGGAATCGAATGATGGCGGCTCCAGAGGATCTCCAGCGTGTGCATGTGCTGGATCGTCTTGTCGACCGTGTCGGTGTACGCGCGCCCGATCTTGGCCAGCACCTTGTTCGCGTCCTTGCGGTACTCGGGCACCGCGAGCACGTTCTGGGACTTCTTGTTGATCGCGTAACAGGTCGAGCAGAGGTAGCTCTGGATCGGATGCCCGGCCTCGACCGCCACGCAGGAGTTGCGGGCCGAGATGGCCATCGTGGTCGGGAACGGCATCATGTCGGTGTAGTAACCGAGCCCGGTGCAGCAGGTCTGGTCGGTGTTGACGATGTACTCGACGTCGAAGCGCTCGAACAGCCACTTCGTCGCCGCCTCGACGCCGGGATACTCCGTCGAGATCAAACAGCTTCGGAAAAGCTGGACGCCGCCGGTTACGGGCGGGATGTCCGGAGTCGTTGGTGCCATCAGGGTCGCCTCTCTCGCGTGAGTGCTGGGCGAATTATCGATAGCGCAGCGTTGTTAGTCAAATTAGAGGCGCTTATGTGGGTAGCGGCCCAAAGCATGGTTCCGCACCGCCGCCGCGGCGCTTTACCGGAGAGAAGCGCCGGCGCGCTTACGGCCAGACGAGACGGTCGTCGCCTATCGCCGTCAAAACGAGCTGACCGGCGGCCCTGCGGGGTCCCAGCGCGGTGATCGAGTACGGGGATCCGTCGAGATACACGCCCTGGTCGAATACCCGATCGCGCCATCGCCCGTTTGGGGGTTCGCTGCTTCTAGTTGGAGCCGTTCTCATTCAGCAGCTGGCGCTCGGGCGGCTGCGCCAGATGGGGATCGAACTCCGTCGACTTCTCCATCCGCCCTGAGTTCATCGTCCCGGTCGATCTGACCTCGAGAATCGCCCATCTCGGCCAATCGGAGGCGAACTCGCCTCCGCCGCTCGCCGTCCAGAACGAGACGGCGATGTGCCCTGCCGGGTGGTAAGCGTTGCCGTGGCCGAAAAGCGCTCGAACGACGCTTCCGGTCTGCGCTACTCCGAAGAGACGCTCGGACTCGGAATGGTTCGACGACGGCAGCCGCTCCCTCGTCAGTGGTTCCAGAGCCTTTCCGCGCGTGCGATAGATCTCGAGCAGCGTCGCGCCGTTGGCGAGCGGAGCGGCGATCGCGATACCGACTCCGTCCCCACGAAGCGCGCCCAGCGCGCCTGAAGAGAGGGCGGCGAAAGGGCGGCGGGCGAGAAGTGCAAGGGCACGGCTTCGCCGGTCGAGAACCAGGCGATTACTTCGATCGCGGTAGAGAAGGACCGTCTGCTCGCCACGCGAGACCATCATGAGCTCAGAGCGGACTCCGACTGCGGCGATGACCGGCTCTGTCCAGCGACCGTTCCGCGTACGCAGAAGCTCGAGTTGCGACCCTCCGCGTCGGGGCGCAACGGCCGCGAGAGAGAGCTCACCGCCGGGGAGCGCGGTGAGCCTGATTGAAACGGCGGTCGTATCGAGCAGGCGCTGCGGACGCCAGGAAGGAGCTTCCGCCAACCAGACGCCGTCCGGCCGCGAATACGCGATCGCAATCCGGCCGTCAGACCGGTAGGCGATAGCCACGGCGCCGGCTTTTGCTCTCTCGAGCCGCCTAACAACCCGCCAGGAAACGCCCGGCTGGGTCGGCGTGTTGAGAACTTGGCAACCATTGTTCGTCGTCGGCGCCAGACGATCCCAATCGAGATACACGGGCTGGCGTCCACACGGTCCACGCGCAGAAAGCGACCAGCGCGTCTCCACGACGACGAGATCGACCGGCCCTTTCTCGGGTCCCGTCATCCCGAGCCCCATGTTCCTCCACGTGGACGCGACGAACGCCAACCGTTTTCCTTTCAAGGCGACGGCTCCCTGCTCGCCTGCCGGCCCGAACACCCCGTCCATAGACACCTCGTGATTAGCCGTGTAGGCGATCACCTCCTCGTACGACGGCCCGCAGTAGTCGTCGGGCGGGCAGATGTCCGTCGAGCTCCATCCGCTCTTCGCGGTGACGGCGAGCAGCGGGACGAGCGCGAAAAGGACGAACATCGGCGCGCTAGCCAGCGGAACGAGTCGCCGGGGCGAGATCGTTCGCGCGGGGCGCGCGAGGAAAACGGCGAGGATCAGCACCGTTCCGGCCTCGATCAGCGTCGCGGCAAAGAGCCAGGCGCTGTGCCCCTGGCGCAGGCGGTTCCACTCGAACGCCAGCGCGATCTGGAGCGAGACTGCGACTACGAGAGCCACCCCGCCCAGTAGCGTGAGGCCGGCGCTGAGGAGGCGGCGATGACGCGTGAAGGCGATCGCGGACTCCGCAAGCACGACCGCTGCGAGAACCAGGGCACCGCCGAGAACGAGCTTCACGGCCAGGTAAAGCGGCGGAAGCGAGATCCCGAGTCCTGGGTAGTAGTGGAAGAAGCCGGTCGGCGTCCTCGGAACCGCGGTGCTCGGACCGACCTCGATGGTGATCGTGCCGTCCTGCCGAAAGTGGCGAATCCGGATCACTTCCAGAGCGACTGCGAGCATCGCCAGCGCGATCGGGACGAAAGCCGCCAGGACGATCTGCGCTTCTTTGCGCGCCCGAGCCGTCAGCGCCCGCTCGCGCAACTCCGCGGCGAGCTGCTCCGGTGAGCCGAGATCTGCCAGCGCCAGCGTTTCCGCCTTGCTCTCACTCGCCCCCTTCTTCCGCTCCCGCGCCGCGACGGTCAGCAGGCGCTTCCGCACGGTCGCGAGAGTCCGGCGACGGCTGCGCCCGCGCAGGCCGAGCAGCCGATCGACCTCGGCCAGGTAGCGGTCACTCGCGCTGGTTTCTTCGGGCATGGCGGCGATGGGCGACTACTCGGGCCTCTCATCGGCAGCCCGCCATTCGAACAAAAGTCCAGGCATTTACGGAATTCGCGCCTCGAGCGCCCGTGCCAGCGCCTCGCGAATCGGCTCGCGCTCGATCCGATCCAGCGCCTCGGCGAAGAAGCCGCTCACGATCAGGCGCTCGGCCTCGCCGGCCGAAAGCCCGCGGCTCATCAGGTAGAAGAGCTGCTCGCGGTCGACCTGGCCGACCGTGGCGCCGTGACTGCAGCGGACGTCGTTGGCCATGATCTCGAGCCCGGGGATCGAGTTGGCGTGCGCCTGACGCGAGAGCAGGAGGTTGCGGTTCTCCTGGTAGGCATCCGTCCCTTGCGCCTCCTTCTCGACCCGGATCATGCCGCGCCAGACCGTGGTCGCCTGCTCGCGCAAGGCGCCGCGGAAGAGGAAGTCGGAGGTGGTGCGCGGGGCGACGTGCTCCTGGAAGGTGTCGAAGTCGAGGTGCTGGGAGCCGTCGGCGAAGTAGACGCCGGTCACGCGCGAGGTGGCGCCCGCGTCGGCGAGGTCTATCGAGATCCAGGTCTTGCTCTTCTTCGAGCCGAGCCCGGCGCAGACCCAGGCGAGCTCGGAGTCTCGCTCCAGGCGGGCGTGCTGATGGGCGAAGTGCCAGCCCTGACGCGAGAGCCGCTGCACCGACACGAGCTCCAACTTGGCGCCCGCGCCGACGTGCACCTCGACCGCGCAGTTGGTGAAGGCGTCGAGATCCTCGGCGGCCGAGACGTGCTCCTCGATCAACGTGAAGCGGCTGCCTTCGCCCGCGACGACGAGCAGTCTCGTCGGCAGCGAGCCCTTCGGGACCGTGCTCTCGATCCTCACGTGCAGCGGCCGCTCCAGCTCCACTCCAGCCGGCACCTCGACCAGCAAGCCGTGCCTCCAGAAGGCGGCGTTGGCGGCCGCGATCTTGTCCTCCGTAGCGACGAAAGCGCCGATGCGCTTGTCCTTTTCGTTCAGAGGTGCGAAGACGACCCCTTCGGGCGCCTCCACGATCTTGGCGCCGCCCTCGTCGATACGCGCGCTCCCGGCGAGCTCCAGCTCTATCAGCGGCGCGATCTCCGCGGGCTGAGCAGTCTCGGCGAACTCGTAGGCGTCCGGGTCGAATCCGGTCAGGTCGGTGAAGCGCCAGCCGTCCTCGGAGGTCGTCGGCAGCGCCAGCTCGTGGTAGCGCTTGAGAGCGGCTGTGCGCTTCATTACACGAGTGCTCTCAAGGCGCGTATCTCCGGTGCAAGAGGAGCGTGTTCCCGTCCGGGTCGGCGAAAGGCGCCATGTGGCAAACACCGTGGTCCATCGTCTCGCCGAAGAACTGCACGCCCTTCTCCTCGAGCTCCTTCCGCGCGGCCGCGACATCCGGAACGCGCAGGGCGGCGATTGCCAGAGCGGGCCTGAACTCGAGCCCGATCGTGGCCGCATCGGTGACGTTGAGGGTCACGTTCGGCGTATCGACCTCGAACCAGAAATCACCCGACGCACTCACCGGTAGGCCAAGGAGCCCGTTGTAGAAAGCGCGCGAGCGCTCGACGTCCTGGGTGAGTACTGAGACGAAGTCAACTTTCTCGACGGTTACTGTCATCCGATGCTCCCTTCCATCTGTAGCTGGATCAGGCGGTTCATCTCGACGGCGTACTCGAGCGGCAGCTCCTTGGTGATCGGCTCGACGAAGCCGGCGACGATCATCGAGCTCGCTTCCGACTCCGACAGGCCGCGGCTCATCAGGTAGAAGAGCTGCTCCTCGCCGATCTTCGAGACGGTCGCCTCGTGGCCGACGTCGGAGTCGGACTCGTGCACGCGGATGGTCGGGTAGGTGTCGGAGCGCGACTCCTCGTCGAGGATGAGCGCGTCGCAGACGACCTTCGACTTGGCGCCGCGCGCGCCGCTGGCGACGTTGACGAGACCGCGGTAGCCGGCCCGGCCGCCGCCGCGCGAGATCGACTTGGCGGTGATCACGCTCGTAGTGTTCGGAGCCAGATGCATAGCCTTGGCGCCCGTGTCCTGGTGCTGACCCGGCCCGGCGAAGGCGATCGAAAGTACCTCACCGTGCGCCCCCTCGCCGGTTAGCCAGATCGCCGGGTATTTCATCGTCAGCTTCGAGCCGAGATTGCCGTCGACCCACTCCATGGTCGCGTTCTCCTGCGCGACCGCGCGCTTGGTGACCAGGTTGTAGACGTTGGTCGACCAGTTCTGGATGGTCGTATACCGGAAGCGTCCGCCAGGCTTGACGATGATCTCGACCACGGCCGCATGGAGCGAGTCGCTGGAGTAGATGGGAGCCGTGCAGTTGTGCGATACGGCGCCTTCCATAAGATAGCTCTCGTCGTCCTCGACGCTCAGGTTGTAGACGGTACAGCTTGCCGGCAGGTGCTCGACCGAGCGAATGGGCATCCAGCAGTAGCCGCCCGAGAGCACGACGTCCGCCTTCCTCACCGTCGATTCGCGTTCTCGCTGCCACAGGACTTTCTGCTCGAAGCGAGGATTGTCCGCCTTGCAGATCGCCAGCTGCCACATCGCTCGCCGCGGTTCGGGCCGGTCGCTACGACTGAGCGAGGCACGGATTCCGAGTGAGAGCAGCAGCTCGCGTAAACGCTGCGCGACTTCGCGGTTGGTCTGGTTGATCCGGTACAGATCCGAGGTCTCGTCGTGGTGCCCTTCCCCGTCGTAGAGACCGCGCACGAAGGCGGCTCGGTGCTCGTCCGGAAGCCCGAACATCCAGTCGGGGACGCGCAGCTCAGTTGTCGTCCGACCGAACGTCTGCGCGAAGAACCGCGCTGCGCGCACCGACGAGTAGCGAAGCGAACGCCCGTCACGGCCTTCGTAGGCGTACTCCCAGGGCTCGATCCCGAACGTATCGGCGATCACGCCTCGCACGAGCTCGCGCGCATCCTCCTCGCTCCCGGCGCTGTCGAAGACGAGATAGGACGTGTTGGCGCTAACGGTGCCCTCGCCGACGTAGAGCCCCATTACCCGACACATCGGCACCGACAGTGCGACTTCGACCTGCTCGGCCACGGAGGCGTGGCGGCCACGGCCGACCAGAACCTCTTCTTCGAGCACGATCGGCGCTTCGTCGGTCTCGATCGACGCCGGTAGCGCGAGGTAGTCGCCCGCTCTGAGCTCCCAGGCTTCCTTCCATTCGGGCGCGAACTCGTGGTTGTGCTCGCGCGCACGTTTCCGCCTGGAGACGAGAAACGGGTGCCGGGGCGTAACCGCCAGCGAACGGTAGGACTCGCCGGCGAAGGTGATGCGGAAGATCGGTCCCTCGAAGTGACGTTGCATCGTGTCGCGCACGCGGCGGAAGCGGCCCCGGTGAGTCAAGACCTCCTCACCGAGCTCGATCTCCTCGATCGGCTTCTCGCCTCCGCGCACACGCACCATCGAGCCGGCCAGACCGCAGCCTTCCACGTAGTGCGCGTAGGCGCCCTCGTCGACGATGATCAGGGTGCGCTCGAACTGGCCCATGTTCTCGGCGTTGATGCGGAAGTAGGCCTGGAGCGGCATCTCGACCTTGACGCCCGGCGGAACGTAGATGAAGGAGCCGCCCGACCAAACCGCGGTGTTCAGGGCGGCGAACTTGTTGTCGCGGAAGGGAACGATCGTGCCGAAGTGCTCGAGCACGATTTCCTCGTGTTTACGCAGACCGCTGTCCATGTCCAGAAAGACAACACCGCGGCGGGTCAGCTCTTCCTGGAGCTTGTGGTAGACGACCTCCGACTCGTACTGGGCACCTACTCCGGCCAGGTATTTCTTCTCGGCTTCCGGGATCCCGAGCCTGTCCCAGGTTTGCTTGATGTCGGGTGGCAGCTCCTCCCAGGATCCGGCCTGATTCTCGATCGGCTTGACGTAGCAGAAGATCGAGTCGAAGTCGATCTGGGAGAGGTCACCGCCCCAGGTCGGCATCGGGCGGGCGAGGAAGTGCTCGTAGGCCTGAAGTCGGCGCTCGAGCATCCAGTCGGGCTCGCCCTTCTGGGCCGAGATCGTCTCCACCACCTCGCGCGTGAGCCCGCGGCCGGTGCTGAACGTGGGCGTGTCGGTCGTGTGGAAGCCGTACTTGTAGTCGCGCCCGATCTGCGAGACGTCTGTCTCGGGCTTGGCCATCAGGCGCCTCCGGAAATCCCCTCTGGGAGATAGGCGTCGTAGCCCTCCGACTCCAGCTTCTCGGCCAGCTCCGCATCGCCCTCGGCAACGAAGCGCCCGCCCGCGAAGACGTGCACGAAGTCGGGGCGGATGTAGTTGAGGATGCGCTGGTAGTGGGTGATGACGATGGCGCCCATCTCGGGCCCGACCAGGTCGCTGATACCGTCGGCGACCGTTTTCAGAGCATCGATGTCGAGTCCGGAGTCGGTCTCGTCGAGGACGGCGATCTGGGGGCGCAGGAGCGCCATCTGTAGGATCTCGATCCGCTTCTTCTCCCCTCCCGAGAAGCCGTCGTTCAAGTAGCGGCCGAGCAGCTCGCGCGGCACCTTGAGATGCTCCATCGCCGCGGCCAAGTCCTTTCGGAACTCGGGGATCGGGATCGGGTCGTCCGTGCCGCCGGCGCGCGCCTTGCGCAGAGCGTTCATCGCCGAGCGCAGGAAGCTCGATACCGTCACGCCGGGAACGGCGTAGGGATACTGGAAGGCCAGAAAGAGGCCCCTCTGGGCGCGCTCGTCGGCGCCGAGCGGAAGCAGGCTCTCTCCGTCCAGAAGCACGTCGCCACCGCTGATCTCGTAGGACGGGTGCCCCATCAGCGCGTAGGCGAGGGTGGACTTGCCCGAGCCGTTCGGACCCATGATCGCGTGCACCTCGCCGGCCCGGACGGTGAGGTCGATGCCCTTCACGATCTCGGTTCCGTCGTTCAGCGCGACGTGAAGGTCTTTTATCTCAAGTAGTGCCATCTCTTATGGCGCCTTTCCTTGCGAAGACTCGCCAATCGAGCTTGCGCCAGCCTTTTCACTCTAGCGGTCCAGGCTTCGCGCCTTTCATCCCGGGAATCAGCTCAGAGATCGCGACGGGCGAAGGCGAGCACGGTCGCGCCTCCCACCGCCAGCACGTACACGGCCGACCAGAGCCAGACCACCGAGCCGCTTTGAACGGAGCCGCCGAAGGGCCCGAGCCTGATCACCATCTCGGTAACGCCGCTCTCGCCCTGAATCAGGCGGCCAAGCGAGCTCTGATAAAGCCACTCGAACGGCGTGACGTAGCGAATGACGGTCGCGGTTTGCTCCAGCTTGTGAGAGTTGACGGCGCCACCGATCTCGCCCATCAGCCCGCCGAACAAACCGGCGCCGAAGAGCATGAAGACGCCGATGCCGTTGGCGACTCCGCTCAGATAGACAGAGCTGAGCATCGAGACCACCGCCACGACGGCGATCGCGGCGCTGATCTCGAACCCGGCCGCCAGCGCATGGTTCGGCGTCCAGCCGAGCGTCACATCGGTGATTGCGATCGCGGCCGCGAAAACAATCGCTACGTAGAAGACAGCGACGGTGACCGCCGCCAGAAGGCGCCCGAGCAGGAACTGCCAGCGGGTGAGCGGCCGCACGATCAGCGCCTGCAGAACGCCCTGCTCGGCGTCGCCGCGCACTGCCGAGATGGTCAGGAAGATCGCCAGCGAGACGCCGAAGAAGTAGGTGGCGAAAACGGCCAACCCGAGAATGGTCGCGGCTGCGAATACGTCCACCTTCACCACCCTGAAGGCTGGACCGATATCCACGCGAGAGACGTTCACGAACGAGCAGCCCAGCGCATAGAGACTGAGGAAGACCACGGTCAGCAAGAGCCCGGCGTGAAAGACGCGGCGGCGCAGGCTCTCGCGAAACGCGTAGCCGAAGACGACCCAGGTGCTCCTCACTCGCTGTCCTCCACCACCACGTCCAGGTAGACCTCCTCGAGCGTGGCCGAGCGAACGCGCACGCCGTAGATCCGCTCGCCTTCGGCGACGAGCCGCTCGACGAGCTCGGGAACCTCGTCACGGCCCATCCCCTCGAATAGACGCGCACCGCCGGCCAGCTCGATCTCGACTCCACGCGGGCGTGCGAGCTCCTCCAATCGCCCCGCCTCGACGACGTGACCGCGATCGACGATCACGACGTGATCGCAGACGAGCTCGACCTCGCTCAGAAGGTGCGAGTTGAGGAGAACGGCGACGCCTTCGGAGCGGAGCTCTTCGAGCAGGAAGCGCATGTCTCGACGGCCGCCCGGATCGAGCGCGCTCGTCGGCTCGTCCAGAAGCAGAAGTCGCGGCGAGCCGACCAGCGCCTGCGCGACGCCGAGGCGCTGCTGCATCCCCTTCGACATCGCTCCCACACGCTTTCCGGCGGCCGCGCTCAGCCCGACCCGCTCGAGCAGGCGCCCGCGCTCGCCCGCGCCGCCGCCCGAGCCGGCGAGCCTCTGGTGCAGCCTGATCACCTCGCCGGCGGTGAGCCAACTTGGATAACGAAACAGCTCGGCGAGGTAGCCGATCGCGCGGCAAGCCTGCCGGGAACCGGCGCCGGCCCCGAATATCTCGACGTCGCCGCTCGTGGGTCGCACGAGTCCGCAGGCGATCTTGGTCAGCGTGGACTTTCCCGCGCCGTTCGGGCCCAATAGGCCCACGAGCTGGCCCGGTTGCACCTCGATGTCCACGCCTCCGAGCGCGTCCGTTTTCCCGAAGCGCTTGACCAACCCACGCACGCTGAGCGCCGGGACCGAAGCCTTCCCGGAGGCTCGTTCGGTCGGGCCAGTCGATAGCTCGGTCACAGCGGGACTATAAGAGCCCCTCCCGTTAGGCGTGCGCGGTTGAGGTGGTCGAGCCGTGGATGCCCAGGGACCGGTCGGAGCGGAACTACGACGAGATCGCCTCTCGCTTTCTCGGGGGCCGGGCGGAGTCGCCGGCCGAGAAAGCGAGTCAGGCGGCCAGGAAAAAGCGCTCGCGCTCTCTCATCACGGCGCAGAAGGCGTCGACCACCATCGGATCGAACTGGCTGCCGGCGTTCCTCCGCAACTCGGTTATGGCCTCCTCGATGCTTTTCGCGTTGCGATAGGGACGGTTGGAGATCATCGCGTCGAAAGCGTCGCAGACGCTGATGATGCGGGCGCCAAGTGGTATCTCGAAACCTCTCAGGTGATCGGGATAGCCGGCTCCGTCGTAGCGCTCGTGCGTCCAGCGGATCAACCGCGCGACCTTGTGCAACCCCGGCGCCGCGTGCAGGATCCGCTCGCCGATCAAGGGGTGGCGCTCGATGTACTCTCGCTCCTCCTCGTCGAGTGGGAAGCTCTTCTGCAGCAGCAGCGTCGGCAGAGCCGTCTTGCCCACGTCGTGCAGTTCGGCCGCCAGCCGTACCTGTTCGAGCTCCTCGAAGCCAACGTCCAGCTTGTGCGCGACCGCCTCCGCGAGCTCGGCCAGCCCATGCAGGTGGTCGCCACGATCGGAACCGCGCTCGGCGAGCGCCTCCATCAGCACCTCGTTCGACGGGCGCGATTCACCGGTCGGACACAGCGAGTACTTGAGCGCATACATACGCTCGTCGGCAACGCGAAGCGCATCCGAGGCGGTGCTTCCATCGTGCGGCAACAGCGCTATCCCGTAGCAGGGCGCAACGGCGAATCCGTCCCCCTCTTCCACCAGCGCAGTTGCGATCAGGTTAACGAGCCGGTCGGTGCCGTCCTCGATCTCGAGCAGAGCCGCGAACTCGTCTCCGTCGAGGCGGTAGGCGCTGCCGCGAGCAGCCACCACTGTGGAGAGCTTCCTGGCCAGGCGTTTGAGCAGGGCGTCTCCGGCCGGGTGGCCGTAGGTGTCGTTGTACTCCTTGAAACCGACGAGATCGAACAGGACGAGCAGGGCGGGGTGATCCGAGCTGACTGTGGCGAGCGCGTGCTCGAGATCGGTGAGAAGCCGTTCCCGCCCGGGGAGCCTGGCCAGATCCTCGACGGCGTTTTCGCTGCGCGCCGTGCGCTGGCGCACGAGCAACGCTCCCGCAAGTGCCGCGGCGGCAAGGAACGCGCCCTCGACCGTGAGCGCGAGCTGCATTTCGTGATCGAGCCCCGTCAAGCCGTAACCGGCTGCACAGAGCGATAGAGCAGCGGCCGCGAATAGCGCGATTTGCGTTGACTGAAACAGCCTTTGGCCCATGACGCGATCATCGGCTGGCGCCTGCTCGGCATAAGGTGATTAGGCTTCCCCGGAATGCGTGTACTCGTCACAGGCGGCGCCGGCTTCATTGGCTCTCGTTTCGCCAAACGCCTGCAGCGTGCCGGCGACGAGGTCGTCGTGCTCGACAAGCTCACCTACTCGGGCAATCCGGCCAACCTCGAAGGCTCGGGAATCGAGCTCGTCGTCGGCGACATCTGCGATCCACAGGCGGTGGAACGGGCGGCACAGGAGTGCGAGGCGATCGTCAACTTCGCCGCCGAGACGCACGTAGACCGCTCGATCTTGGGCGCCACGGATTTCGGGCGCACCGAGTTCGTCGGCACCCAGACGCTGCTCGAGCTGGTGCGCAAGACCGGCGCGCGCTACGTCCAGGTCTCGACCGACGAGGTTTACGGCGATCTCGAGGCCGGCGGCTCGTCGCGCGAGATCGATCCACTGCAGCCGTCCAGTCCCTACAGCGTCGCCAAGGCGGCGGCCGATCTTCACATCCCCGCCTACGTCCGCACCTTCGGAGTGCACGCCTGCATCACGCGTGGATCGAACACCTACGGCCCCAACCAGTACCCCGAGAAGCTGATCCCGCTGTTTGTGACGAACGCGCTCGAGGGTCAACCGTTACCTCTCTACGGAGACGGTCGCCAGGTTCGCGACTGGCTCTTCGTCGAGGACCACTGCGCCGGGATCGAGGCCGTACTCCGCGGCGGCAGGCCGGGTGAGATCTACAACATCGGCGGCGGCCACGAGGTCGAGAACATCGAGATCGCGAACCTGATCATCGAGCTGACCGGCGCCGCGCCCGAGCTGCTCCAGCACGTCGAAGACCGGCCCGGGCACGATCGCCGCTACTCACTCGACTGCTCGAAGGCCGAAAGCGAGCTCGGCTGGCAACCTGCTGTCGCCTTCGCGGAAGGTATGGCCCAAACCGTTTCCTGGTACCGCGACAATCGCGGCTGGTGGGAGCCGATCAAGTCGGGCCAGCACTACCGCGAGTACTACGAGCGCCAGTACGCCGAGCGACTCGCTCCCGGCAAGTAGACGCCGGATTCGGAAGGCTTCCCCGCCCACGCAGCGAAGGCGCTACGGGATTCTTGCATGCACACCTTTGCGACAAGCGCGCTTACTCCCGGACTTCCGGAAGCGTCGATCCGCTAGCCTCGGAGATCGATCGAGATGACTCGCCGCGCACTCTCAACTCTGATCCTCTGTGTCGTCGCCCTGACGCCGGTGTTCGCTCCGGTCGGCGCCGTCGCCGGTCGGGAGTGGGCAAAGGAAACGCCGGCGACCACCGTCTGGGCGCCCGCAACTCTGGTCATCTCCGGGCACGGCTGGGGACACGGCGTCGGATTGAGTCAATACGGCGCCTACGGTTTCGCCCAGCACGGATACACCTACGACCAGATCGTCGCCCACTACTTCCCGGGGACAGATCTCGAATACGCCGGCTCGAAGACGATCCGAGTCCTGCTCGCGAGCGGCCGTTCGAGTCTCACCATCTCTTCGGCGACGCCGTTCAAGGTCACGGATGCGAGCGGGACCAGCTACGACGTCGCCGACCTGTCGCTACAGCTCGACTCGTCGCTCAGCATCAATCTCACCGCCGGGGGAAGCCCTTCCCTCGCCGGGCCGCTCGTCTTCACCGCCGGCTCATCGCCGCTCGCCTTCGCGGGGCGCACCTACCGCGGCAAGTTCAACGTCGCCGTTGTCGGAGACAAGCTGCGTCTGATCAACTACGTCGGGCTCGAGCCCTACCTCTACGGCGTCGTGCCCTGCGAGTCGCCGCACGATTGGCCGGCCGATGCTCTCGAGGCGCAGGCGATCGTCGCGCGCTCCTATGCGCTCGTCTCGATCAAGCCAAGCTCGAGCTTCGACGTCTACGCCGACACACGCAGCCAGGTCTACCACGGCCGCTCGGGCGAGTACCCGGAATCGACCGCGGCGGTCGACTCGACTACGGGCGAGACCGTTTACTACGACGGCGCCGTCGCCCGAACTTTCTTCTTCTCGACCTCCGGCGGGCGAACGGCGGCGATCCAAGACGCCTGGCCGAACGCGTTACCGGAGCCCTACCTCGTCTCTGTGAACGACCCCTACGACAATCTCTCGCCCTACCACAACTGGGGGCCGGTAACGCTTCCGTCCCAGACCCTGGCCAAGAACCTGAAGATCGCCGGCCCGATCTCCGACCTGACGATCGAGACCAACGGCTCGCAGAGGGTCTCGACAGCCACCCTCACGGGTGCCCGAGATGAGACCTTCGCCGTCAGCGGTGACGCCGTGCGCCAGGCGCTCGACCTCCGCTCGAGCTGGTTCGAGGCCGCGGTCTTCGCGCTGCAGCGCCCGACAAGCGCACTCCCCTACGGGACGAGCGTTCGCGTCTCCGGTCGCGCTCGCGGCGCCGACTCGCCGGTGCTGGAGATACGCCCGTCGGGGGGAACCTGGCAAACAGCAGCCACTCTCTCTCCGGACGACTCCGGCCTCTTCCAGGTGACGTTGAAGCCTCGTTCGACCAGCTACTACCGCATCGTCGACGGCGACATCGAGGCGGCGCCGGTGCGCGTGCCCGTCGCCCCGCGGGTGCGCCTTGCCCGCATGTCGGGAGGCGGTCTGCGCGGCAGTGTCAGGCCTCTGGGACCGGCGGCCGTCGTCGAGCTGCAACGGCTTCGCAACGACAGCTGGACGACGATCGCAAGACTCCCGCTCGGCTCCAGCGGTAGCTTCGCTCGAGCCGGTGTGCTGCGCGCAGGCCAGTATCGTGCGCGAGTCTCGGGCCTGGAAGGGCTCGTATCCGGCCTCTCGCCGGTGGTTGTTCTGGGCTCCTAGCGCCTCCCGTTCGGATGATGCGGCCCGGCTAGGGGCGCACTAGGCTGATCGCATCAAGCGACTTTGGTTGATTCCGTTCCTGCTCCTGGCGGGGACGGCGGGGGGAGCGGGCACTCGAACCGGCTCGTCCCTGCCGCCGCTTCCGAAAGCTTGGCCGCACAAGCTTCAGCTCGGAATGGCCGATGCGCCCGGCGGCGCCGACGCGATGCGGCGTACGGCGCCCTTCGGCTTCCGCTACCAGTATCTCGCCGGCGGCGTCAACACCGGCCAGGGCTGGGCGACCTGGAACGAGAACGGCAGCTTCGTTATTCGCTACATCCGCGATTCGGTCGCCCACAAGATGATTCCGGTCTTTCCCTACTACATGCTGCTGCAGTCGAAGCCGGCCGGCGGCGACGAGGCGCACGCCGATCTGGCGAACGTCGACAACGTCGCAACGATGCGCGCCTACTACGCAGATCTCCAGCTCTTCTTCCAGCGCGCGCGCCAGGCCACAAACGGTCTCGTCGTGCTCCACGTCGAGCCCGACTTCTGGGGTTACGCCGAGCAGGCCTCACAGAACGACGACGCCGCGACCGTCCCGGCCGCCGTCGCCTCGACCGGGCTGCCCGAGCTCGCCGGGCTACCCGACACCGTTGCCGGCTTCGCCCAGGCGATCGTGCTGCTACGCGACGAGCTGGCGCCGAACGTCCTGCTCGCCTACCACATGAGCGGCTGGGGGACGATGCACGACATCACCTACGAGGATCCTCCCGACGCCACGGTGCGCGCCTACGCAATACGCTCGGCGGCCTTCGAGCGCTCGCTCGGCACCCGCTTCGATCTCTCCTTCGAAGACTTCTCCGACCGCGACGCCAGCTTCTACAAGGTCATCAAGGGCGACCCGAACGCGTGGTTCAAGCCCGGGGACTTCCGCCGCCACCTTCTCTACACCCAGGTGTTCGTGCGCCAGACCGGGCTGCGCATGGTCGTCTGGCAGATCCCCTTGGGGAACACGATCATGCGCGCCGAGAACAACACCTGGAATCACTTCCAGGACAACCGCGTGCAGTGGCTCCTGAACCAGCCAAGCCGAGCTCATCTGCGCGCCTACATCAAAGCGGGCGTGATCGCCTTCCTGTTCGGGCGCGGCGCCGACGGTTCCACCTGCGTCTGCGACGCCGCCCATGACGGAGTCACCAACCCGGCTCCGATCAACGGCAACAAAGTCCGCTCCTACTCGGCCGACGACGACGGCGGCTTCTTCCGTAACCGGGCGAAGAGCTACTACAAGCACAAGGCGCTAGCGATTCCGGGCTGAGGTCCGGAGCCGACGGTTCGCGGCAATAGTTCCACTTTCATGACGAACGCTCCTTGACGCCGGCCAGTTCTTCTGACCGGTGTCTGACACCACTGCTCTCAAGACCCGAGTTTTTTGTGATTGGGCGGCGGTACGACGGGGACATCCGCTTCGACAAACTCGCGGTAACGATCGCGCCAACCGTCGCCACCTCCGAGTACGCCGGCGAGGAGCCGCTCATCCAGGAATCTCAGAGCCGGGTCGATGCCCGCGGTCGCGCGATAACTACTCCACTTCCATGCCGATGGTTCTTGGCACAGACCGGCCCGAACTGGGTTGTGTGCGACGTAACGGCAGACGGTAAGCAGGTAAAAGTCGCTGTCGATCAACTGGGCCATGAACCTGTTTCGAAACAGGTGCGCGCTTCGCCCATGAATCGCGTTGAATCGCTTCGAGTAACCGCCGTTGAGTTCTTTCATCGCCATAGAGAGGCGCGCGTCCGGGGTCAGAACGATCAGGTGGTAGTGGTTGTTCATCAGGCAGTACGCGAGGCATGGGAGCCGATAGCGCTCGATCGTCTGCTCGAGCCGTTCCAGAAAAAGTTCCCGGTCCTGATCGAGACGAAAAACCGGTCTCCTATCACTCCCGCGAGAGGCAACGTGATAGACGCCGTTTGGAACGAATATTCGGCGGGGGCGGCCCATCTCGACAGCCTAGATTCGGCCATCCGCGGTGAAAAGTGCCCCGGCTCAGGAGTTCCACCTTCGTCACAAATACGCCTTGACGCGAAGCCCTACGCCTGATCGGTGTCTGGAAGTCGCCTCAGAATGAGCAGGGACCCGCACTTTGGCGGCGAACGGTTCCCGCATGAGCGAAAAACAGAAGTCTCAAGCGACGTGCAAGCCACAAAGGGCCAAGCTCCACCGC
>Ga0187886_1000852_pt1 | contig 32126 bp, 29 predicted proteins | sample June2016WEW_20_1_FD_133001 | JGI IMG/M metagenome (GOLD analysis project Ga0187886, IMG submission 133001) | Peatland microbial communities from SPRUCE experiment site at the Marcell Experimental Forest, Minnesota, USA - June2016WEW_20_150 | ecosystem: Environmental > Terrestrial > Soil >...
ATCGGCGGCTGTGGGTCTTCGGCGGCGACGGCGCCATGTACGACATCGGCTTCCAGTCGCTATCGCGCCTGGTCGCGTCCGGCCTGGACATCAAGGTCCTGGTCCTCGACACCGGCGTCTACTCGAACACCGGCGGCCAGACGTCCACCGCGTCCTTCACCGCGCAGGTCTCCAAGCTCTCCGCCTACGGCAAGGTCGAGCACGGCAAGGGTGAGAAGCGCAAGGAGCTGGGCCGCATCATGGTGGCCCATGGCGATGCCTACGTCGCCCAGATCGCAGCTTGCAACCTGAACCACCTATACAAGGCGGTCATGGAAGCCAACGCCTACCCTGGTCCGGCCGTCCTCGTCGCCTACACGCCGTGCATGCCGGAGCACGGCATCCCAGACGACGCAGCCAACCGCCAGGCCAAGCTGGCCGTCGAGTCGCGGGCCTTCCCGCTCTTCACCTACGACCCGCGCCGCGGTGGCTCGCTCGCCGAGCGCCTCTCGCTCCAGGGCAACCCCGCGGTCAAGGAAGACTGGTCGAAGAACCCGGACGGGACGATCTTCGACTTCATGGCCTTCGCCCGCACCGAAGGCCGCTTTGCCCAGCATTTCGACAAGGAGGGCAACCCGTCCGTGGAGCTGCAGCGCTCTCAGGAGGACCGTCTCCAGAACTGGCAGTTCCTTCAGGAGATGGCCGGCATCCGCTAGCCGCGAACGACCGCGGCCTTCGCCTCGCCGTCACGACAGAACCGGGGCCTCGCGAGGGGCCCCGGTTCCGATTCTGTCCGGGGCGTGCTACGCCGCTCGTTGTGGCGAAGTCGCCCGTGGAGCGGTGTCCGAGCGGCCGGCACGGCCTTCCGTCCAGGCGTCGTGGCGAAGCAGAGGCACCACGCCGACGACCATGATCAGGGCCGTGTCGGGTATGTATGGCAGGGCGATCATGGCCGCGAGTGGAACCACCCATCGGGCGTCGTATCGGGCCGCCACGACCGTGATCGCCGCTGCGATGGCGAGACGTGGAATCAGCGGTATGAGCTGAATGGCAAACGTCGGCTCCGGGTTCCCGACGTTGTTCCGCAGAACCGTGAACCAGTCGAACCACATGCTCCAGGAGAAGGAGAACGACACGAGGGCCACGGCCGCCGTCGCCCCGAGCGCGATGAAGAGGTTTCGCCATTCTCCCCGGGCCAGGAACCACAGCAGGCCGATCCCGGGTGTGACTTTGGTCAGCAGCAGAAACGAGTAAGTCCACGGCCATCGGAAGCCGGCAACCACGGCCAGGGCCATCGGCAGGAATATGTTGCCGCTGGAGAGGTAGTGCCTGGGGGCGGCCAGAAGGCCGATCGCGAACGGCGCGAAGAAGAGGGCGAAGAGCAGGAGGGCTACCCAGCGGCCGGACATCCAGAAGAGGAGCGTGATGATCGCCGCGAGCCAGATGGCGTGGAAGACTTCCCAGGGCAACAGGATCAGCGGCAACAGGATCTGGATGAAAACCGGCGCGTACAGATATCCGTGGGGAGCCGTATCCGGGTCCGCGGTGTAGTAGAGGTGGTCGAGGCGGATGGTCTGCCAGTAGCCGTAGGCGTCGCCCAGGTAGACGTTCACCATCAGGTACGCAAAGGCCGCGGCGGCCAGCAGGAGGGCAAGGACGAGAGCGGCTCGCCGGACGTCGCGCCGCTCCATCGTCCTGGTGGCTGCGGCATACAGGCGCACGATCGGGTCAGGCACGAACCGAGAGGCGGCGTCGACCATATGCGGAATCCTCTGCTCGCCGCCCGCGCACCGTCTCCGGGCAATGCGCCCGCAGTCTACAGTGACCGTCCGCCCGGGAGCGCCGCCGTCCGGGCCGACGGCGGCCCGCGAAATCCGAGGCGAGGGTCTCGCCGGTGGCATACTGCAGCGGTGGGGCGATGCCTGCGGGCCCTGTTGCCGAGTCACGGCGAGGCCGCACTCTGAGGGCCTTGATGGACGACGAACCGCACCCGCCAGACAGTCGCGAGACCTTCACCAAGGCGCCGGCCGTCAGCTTCGACCCAAACGGCGCGCGGCCCGAGCCGGTCCGTGCCCGCTTCCCCGGCGAGGAGCCGCCCGAGGGTCTCCGCGTCGGCGATCTGGGGCCAGGTGGAGAGTCGGAGCCGCAGATTCGGCGGGCGCTCCTTGGCGAGCCGTACGACGACCCCCTCGCCCCGGGCAGCGTGCGCTGCGTCGCGTGTGCCCACCGATGCGTGCTTCGGCCGGGCCGGATCGGGATATGCGGCGTCCGCCAGAACCGCGGCGGCCGGCTGTACACCCTCGTCTACGGCCAGGTCGTCGCGTCGAAGGCCGAGCCGATCGAGAAGAAGCCCTTCTACCACTTCCTGCCGGGCAGCTATGCGTTCTCCGTCGCCACACAAGGCTGCAACTTCCACTGCGCCTTCTGCCAGAACTGGGCGATCTCGCAGGCTCACCGCGAGGGCCTTGTCCCGGAGAGCCGCCAGGTCACGCCGCAAGAAGTGGTGCAGGAAGCGGTCGCGGCGGGCGTTCGAAGCGTCGCCTACACGTATGTCGAGCCGACGGTCTTCATCGAGTTCGCGCTCGACTCGATGGTTCTGGCACGGGCCGCCGGCCTCCACAACCTGTTCGTCACCAACGGCTACGAGACGTCCGAGGCGATCGAGCTGGTCGCGCCGTACCTTGACGCCGCGAACGTGGATCTCAAGTCGGCCAACGATCGCTTCTACCGCCGCGTGTGCGGCGCTCGCTGGGAGCCGGTTCGAGACTCGGTGATCGAGATGCGGCGGCGCGGCATCTGGGTTGAGCTGACGACGCTGGTCATCCCCGGCCTCAACGACGATCGGCGTGAGCTGCGGGCCATGGCCGAGTGGATCGCGACGGCGGTCGGCCCCGAGACGCCCTGGCACCTGACCCGCTTCCAGCCGGCGTACCGGCTCGCGGATCTACGGCCCACCCCGGCCGCGACGTTGGTCAAGGCCGCGGAGATCGGCCGTGAAGTCGGGCTTCGGCACGTCTACGTGGGCAACGCGCCGGAGGCGGAGGCGGCTACGATGTCCTGCGCCGGCTGCGGCGAGAGGCTGATATCCCGCGCGGACTACGCGGTCACGGAGTGGCGACTGGTGGACGGCCGCTGCCCGCGCTGCCACCACGCTCTGGCGGGCGTCGGCCTGGAGGATTCACCGGTCCTCGGGTGAGGGTGACCGGGCTGAGACTGGTCTCGTCCAGTGAGGCCACTCGACAACAGGTTCAAATCCGGTCCGGCGGTAGAGCCCCAGGGCCAGTTCGTTCTCGGCCTCGACGGCCAGGTGGATTCTTCCCGCACCGCGGGCACGCAGCTGCGCCACGCCCCAACGCAGGAGCTCGCGGCCCAGACCGCGACCTCGCCATTGGGGCAGGACCCCGACGAGCCGTATCTCGCCGATAGGTGCTTCGCCGTCTTCCCCCAGTGGGCTGAGAGCCGCCCGTACGAACGCTACGGGATCCTCTGGCCGATCGGCCGGTGAGACCAACAGGCTCGTCGACGGGTCGGAACCGGGCCGGCTCTGTGCGTACTGGACCTCGCCGAGAGTCCAGGAAATGGGGCTGGGATGATCCGCGAAGCACGCGTTGAGCAAGTCGACGTACCGCTGCAGCGGTACCCAGTCGCCAAACGTGCGGCCGACCACGCCGACGGGCAATGCCGGCTCCGGGACGGCTGTTTCGGGAGCAAGGTCCAGCCGCCACATGCTGGAGCGATACGTCATTCCCATCGCCCTGGCAAATGCCTGGCCGGCGCCACTCAGCGGGACGTAGAGGCGGATTTCGCTCAAGCCATCTTTCGCCGCTAGCTCCAGGCCGGCGGCGAGGAGCCGCCGTCCGTGACCTCGTCGCCGGTATTCGGGATGGACCGTGAGGTCCTCGTGGCGCGGGCTGACATAGCCGCATGGGACGTCGTCCTCGACGACTACGGCCACACCGTCGGGCGCGCCGACCATCGAGACTACCTCGCTGTTGAGGTCCCAGGCGCTGAAGCCGGGGTAGGCGTCGACCTCGAGGGCGGCCGCCATGACGCGCCGAAGGGCGGGTTCGTCTTCCGGGCTGAAGGGCCGAATGCCGGCGCTCACGGGTGACAGCCCTGCAGCAACAGCCCGTTCGTCATCGGCTGGGGCATCCTTCTCCCTGGTCACGGCCGCATTGTAGGATCGGGCTCAGGAACTGGTCGGCGCCCCGTCGCCGGGCAGCGCGCGGCAGTCCCACTCTTTCCGAGAGGGACGTAGTCGGGACCTTCGGCGGAAGGTGCGGGCCGCTCGGCAGGCGGAAACTGCAGCGCGACGATGTGAGATACACGTGGGCGTGCGGCTTGGCCGTGCGCGCGACGGGCGGTAGCGCCCGGCTCGGAGATGCAGCAACTGAGGTTCGATCGAATGCACGAAGCGAATCTTGCGCGAGGTGTGGCGAAGACGCTGCGGGAGCGCGGCCTGCGCGTGGGGCAGGTTCGTCTGACCGTACGCGGCGGCCTCCACGACCCGGCCGAGTTCGAGGCCGGGCTGCGGGTCCTTCTGGCCGCCGAGATGCCCGAGGACGCCGCTGCGGTGGCGAGCCTCCAGATCCGCCGCGTTCCGTTCGGTCACTACTGCCCGACCTGCGACGCCGAGTTCGGATCTGTGGAGTTCGCTCCTGCCTGCCCCAGCTGCGGTGCCGAGACTCTCCCGGACTTTGCGACTGAGGAGATAGAGATCGAGCTGCTGGAGTCGATTCCGTGAAGCCTGCGACCAGCGGCGAGCGGGTGGCGCGGGTGGTCGAGGTCAGGGGCGTCGTCCAGGGCGTCGGCTTCCGACCGTTCGTATGGCGTCTCGCCACTGAGCTCGGACTCGACGGAACGGTCGTCAATCGAGCCGGCCAGGTCGACATCGAGATCGCGGGTCCCATAGAGGCGGTCGATGAATTCTCCCACCGGCTTCGAACGGACGCTCCGCCACGCGCGCGGGTAGAGGAGGTCCTCGTCCGGGGGATCGAGCGAGAGATCGCCGCCGGCTCCGGCTTCTCGATCGAGGAGAGCGAGGCCGTTGCCTCGGCCGAACGTCTCTTCCCGCCCGACATCGCTGCCTGCGACGACTGCCTGCGCGAACTGCTCGACCCGACCGATCGACGGTATCGCTACCCGTTCACCAACTGCACCAATTGCGGGCCACGAGCGACGATCATCGAGGACCTGCCGTACGACCGGGCTCGGACCAGCATGCGCGATTTCCGGCTCTGCGCCGCGTGCCAGGCGGAGTACCGCGATCCGGCGAACCGCCGCTTCCACGCCGAGCCCGTGGCGTGCCCGGACTGCGGTCCGCAGCTGAGCTACCGGAGGCCGGGGGACGCTGCCCCGGCGGCACATCGGGAAGATGCGCTGCAGGCTGCCCTGGACGATCTCCGGGCCGGGCGGATCGTTGTCGTGAAGGGGCTGGGCGGCTACCACCTGGCCTGCGATGCCACCGATCCTACGGCAGTGGCCCGGCTGCGCGATCGCAAGCACCGCTGGGCCAAGCCGTTCGCGGTGATGGTTCGGGACCTCGATGAAGCGCGCCGCCAGGCCCGGCTGTCGGCGCTGGAAGAGGCGCTGCTGACGTCGCCGGCCCGGCCGATCGTGCTCGTGGAGCGGCGCCGGGACGGGCAGCTGCCACGGGGCGGAGAACCGCCGCTCGCCGACGGCGTGGTGAACGCCGAGCCCGCAAGGTCATCGGCCCTGAACCGCCGCGTGGGCCTCTTCCTGCCATACACGCCGCTGCACCACTTGCTACTGGAGGGCCTGGGCCGGCCCATCGTGCTGACCAGCGGCAATCTGTCGGACGAGCCTCTGGCCACGGACGACGCCGAGGCCCTCGAGCGGCTGTCGGGAATCGCGGACTCGTTCCTGGCCCACGACCGCGAGATCCGGGCTCGTTACGACGACTCGGTGACGCGGGTCGTGGACGGGCGCGAGAGCCTGATCCGCCGCGGCCGCGGCTACGCACCCGAACCGCTCGACCTCCCGGTCGCCACGCCGGAGCCGCTCCTGGCTGCAGGCGCCGAGCTGAAGCACACGTTCGTCCTGGCCCGCGGCGGCCGCGCCCACGTCGCTCCCCACACCGGCGATCTCGAGGACCTGCTGACGCACCGGGCCTTCGAAGGCAACCTGGCGCACCTGAAGCGTCTCCTCGACATCGAGCCGCGATGGGTCGCCCACGACCTCCATCCGGCCTACCTCTCGACCCAGTTCGCGGTCCGCCACTTCCCCGAGAACCGGCGCATCGGAGTGCAGCACCACCATGCCCACGTTGCCTCTGCGGCGGCCGAGGCGGGGCTGACCGGCGAGTTCATCGGCGTGGCGTTCGACGGCCTGGGCATGGGGGACGACGGCACGTTCTGGGGCGGCGAGGTGCTCGTGGCCACTCTCGCCGCTTACCGGCGGGCCGCGCGGTTCGGTCGGGCGCCGATGCCGGGCGGGGCGCTGGCCGTGAAGAAGCCGTACCGGATGGCGCTCGGCTACCTGCTTTCGGCCGAGGCGTTCGAGCCTCGGGGCAGGGTCGCCGACTGGATCGACCCGGAGCTAACCCGAGCTTTCCTCGACCGGCTGGACCCGCGCGAGGTCGAGGTCGTCCGGGTGCAGCTCGCCCGTGGGCTCAACGCACCCGTGGCTTCCTCGGCCGGCCGTCTCTTCGATGCCGCAGCCAGCTTGCTCGGTATCCGCGACGTCGCCGAGTACGAGGCTCAGGCGGCCGTTGAGCTGGAGCTGCTCGCACAGGAGGGGAGCGTCCGGCCCCTCCCGTTCGAGATAGTTCGGCGGGACGGCCTCCTCGTCTACGACCCGCGGCCAACGCTTCGAGCGCTGCTGGAGGGAGTCGCCGAGGGGCTGCCGGCGGAGCGCCTCGCGGCCCGCTTCCAGGAAACCGTGGCCGCCGTCACCCGCCAGCTGTGCGGCGAGGTGCGAACGGCCACGGGCCTGCGCGCCGTGGCCCTGTCCGGCGGCGTCTTCCAGAATCAGTGGCTCGCGACTACCCTCGTCCGGCGCCTGTCCCGCGACGGCTTCGAGGTCCACACCAACCAGCGCGTCCCGGCGAACGACGGCGGGATCAGCTACGGTCAGGCGGCGGTGGCAGCCGCTCGTCTGGCCGGGGCCTCGTAGCGGCCGCGGCCGGCGACAAGGAGAGTTCGGAATGTGCCTGGGCATACCCGGCAAGGTGGTCGAGATCCGCGACGACGGTCCGTTGCGGATGGCTCGCGTCGACTTCGGCGGGGTGCGCAAGGAAGCCTGCCTGGCCTACGTGCCTGAGGTTCGACTCGGTGACTACGTCATCGTCCACGTTGGCTTCGCGATCAGCCACCTGGATGAGGAAGAGGCGCTGCGCACGCTCGAGATGATTCGAGCGATCGACGCCGAAGGGATGGCGCAGGAGCTCGGCGCGATGGCGGACGAGCCGGCGGCACGCGGGCCGGCGGCGTCGGGGCCGGGCGGTCCGTCGAGACCCGAGTGAGCGCCGCATGAAGTACATCGACGAGTACCGCGACGCCAAGCTGGCCCGCAAGCTGCTCGACGAGATCGGCCGCGTCACCACCCGGCCGTGGGCCCTGATGGAGGTCTGCGGCGGGCAGACCCACACGCTGGTCAAGCAGGGAATCGACGAAGCTCTGCCGGCCGGCGTGCGCATGATCCACGGCCCCGGCTGCCCGGTCTGCGTCACCCCGCTCGAGCAGATCGACAAGGCCCTGGCCATCGCCGCCCGGCCGGACGTCATCTTCACCAGCTACGGCGACATGCTGCGCGTGCCCGGATCGACGACGGATCTGCTGAGCCTGAAGGCTCGTGGCGCAGACGTGCGGATCGTCTACTCGCCGCTGGACGCTGTTCGGATTGCCGCGGCCAATCCCGACCGGCAGGTCGTCTTCTTCGCCATCGGCTTCGAGACGACCGCTCCGGCGAACGCGATGGCGGTGTGGCAGGCGGCCCGGCTCGGCCTCGACAACTTCTCGGTGCTGGTCAGCCACGTGCTCGTGCCGCCGGCGATGGAGGCGATCCTCCAGTCGCCCACGAACCAGGTCCAGGCCTTCCTTGCCGCGGGCCACGTCTGCGCGGTGATGGGCTGGACCGAGTACGAGCCGATCGCCGAGCGCTACCACGTCCCGATCGTGGTGACCGGCTTCGAGCCGCTGGACCTGCTGGAGGGAATCCTGATGGCGGTCCGGCAGCTGGAGTCGGGCCGCGCGGTTGTCGAGAACCAGTACGCCCGGGCGGTGAAGCGGGAAGGCAACCGCCGGGCCCAGGAGACGGTCTTCCGGGTCCTCGAGATCGGCGACCGCAAGTGGCGCGGTATCGGCATGATTCCGGCTTCGGGGTATCGCCTCCGGCCCGAGTTCGCCCGCTTCGATGCCGAGACGCGCTTCGATGTGGGCACGATCGCGACGGCCGAGCATCCGGCCTGCATCGCCGGGGCGATCCTGCAGGGTACGAAGACGCCGCTCGACTGCACGGCCTACGGCGTGCTCTGCACACCCGCGAAGCCGCTCGGGGCGCCGATGGTCTCGAGCGAGGGCGTGTGCTCGGCCTACCATGCCGCGGGGCGCGGACTCGCCGCTCCCCGGGCGGTGCCGCTCTACGAGCTGACGCGGAGCGAGTCGTGAGCGAGCGGCGGCCTCTCGCCGATCTGCTCGGCGGCTTCGCCGACGATGCGGCGAGCAGCCCTGCCGACGCCACCTGCCCCGCGCCGATCCCCGAACGAGCTCGCGTCCTGCTCGGCCACGGGTCCGGTGGACAGCTCTCGGCGGCGCTGATGCGCGAGGTGGTGGGACCGGCTCTGGCGGCAGCGGCCCCGGGCGGCCCGCTCAACGACGCCGCCGTCGTGGAGGTGGCGGGCCAGCGGCTCGCCTTCACGACAGATTCCTTCGTTGTCAGTCCGCTCGAGTTCCCCGGCGGGGACATCGGCGAGCTGGCGGTCAACGGCACGGTCAACGATCTGGCGATGATGGGCGCCCAGCCGCTGGCACTCTCGCTGGCGTATGTGATCGAGGAAGGGCTGCCGATCGACGACTTGAAGCGCGTAACCGAATCGGTCGCTCGGGCGGCGCTTCGGGCGGGCGTCCGAATCGTCACCGGCGACACCAAGGTGGTCGGCCGGGGTGCGGCCGACGGGCTCTTCGTCAACACCGCCGGCATCGGGCTGGTGGCTCCCGGAGTGACCGTCGGGGCGGATCGCGCCTCGGTCGGGGACGCCGTCATCCTGTCCGGACCGATCGGCCTGCACGGCGTTGCGATCATGAGCGTCCGAGAGGGCCTGGGCTTCGAGGTCGAGATCGCCTCGGACACCCAACCGCTGAACGGGCTGGTGGCCGCGATCGTGGCGGCCTGCCCGGACGTGCGCGTCCTGCGCGACCCGACACGCGGTGGCCTCGCGTCGGCGCTCAACGAGATCGCCGCCGCCTCCGGCGTTGGCATCGACCTGCGCGAGGAGGCGATCCCGATCCCCGGACCCGTTCGCGCCGCCTGCGAGATGCTCGGCCTGGACCCGCTCCACGTCGCCAACGAGGGCAAGCTCGTGGCGATCGTCCACGCGGCGTCGACCGAGGCCGTCCTGGCGGCCATGCGCGCCGTGCCCGAAGGGGCCGAGGCCGTGGAGATCGGCCGAGTCGTGGCGGACCATCCGGGGATGGTCGCGATGCGCACGATCGTCGGTTCGCAGCGGATCGTGGACATGCTGGTAGGGGAGCAGCTGCCCCGCATCTGCTGACCCCGGCCGAGGTCGACGAGACAGCCCCACGTGCCGCGAGGCCGCAGTAGCCGTTCGGGTTGTGTCGTGGTTGCTTCCGGCTGAGGCGTTCGGCCGCCGTACTAGGCCAACTCGGCATGGCGAATCGGCTGTCAAGGCACGGCCAACGATTGCGCAGTAGGGCGCGACTGTGGGGCCGAACCGTGCCGCTTCTCGACTTGACGCGAAGCCCGAACAACCTATCCTGGGCCTCCATGAATGACGAGCATGCAGCAGCTCGTACCGACACGCCAGGGGAGTTCGCAAGCGGCCCGACCCTCACGCCGGTCCGCCGGCGAGGCGAGTCGCACCTGCTGGCGCTCATGTTGGCGGCCGCTGTCGTCTTTGTCGCGATCGCGATCGCCAAACCCTGGGGCGAGGGCGCGCCGCCGCCCGGGGCGTCCGCGGCGACCACATCCCTGGTAGCCGAGATAGCCATGTCTTCGACCGAAAGCGCGCCACCGCCCGGGGTGTCCGCGGCGACTGCGTCCCTGCTAACCGAGACAGATCAACCGGTCTTCATCGTCGTCCAACCGGGAGACTCCCCAGTCACCTATATTGTGGAATGCACCGAGGACCCGCGAGCATCTCCACCGGTAGTAGGGATCGCCGAGCGCGCCATGGGCGACCTAACCGAGGGCCTGGTGTGCACGAGTGTGGATCTGCGGGGCCTCGAAGTAGTCTTGCCTAGCCCAAGCGCACCTTGATCCAAACGCGCCCTGAGTCGAACTCGCAGGCGAGCGAGCCCGAGGTCAGTTCGGCTTGTTCGCTCGAAACAGCCTAGACACCGCGTTGCTGGCGCATCACGCAGGTACTAACTCGGCCCCCGCCGAGTCGTTCAGCGCAGCAGGAAGGCGCTCGCCAGCAGGATCGCCAGCACCATCGCCGTGATCGCCGCGTAGAGCCGGTCGCCCTCGAGGGTGAACGCGACCACCGAGGCGGCCACGCGAACCACGGGCGTGGCCAGCAGGGTCAAGAGCCCGAGCTGGGCAATGGCCAGAGGCTCCAGAGTCAGCAGGCGGGCAGCCAATCCGCCGAAGTCCGTGGTGGCTGTCGAGGTCGCCGTGGCTGGCCCGATCAGCGAGCTCTGCCAGCCTACCGCCAGGGCCGCGATGAAGCCCGCTCCGATCAGGGCCGCGCTGACGCCAACGCCCGCGGCCAGCACCAGGCCGACCATCGTCCGGAAGCGGTCGGGGTTCATAGCCCGAACCCCAGCCCGCGAGCGATCGTCTCGAGGCCGACGGCCACGAGAACCGGCAGGAAGACGAGGCGAACCGATCGGTTCGAGACGCGGTTCATGAGTCTGGTGCCGACGAGCGCTCCTGTCAGCACCCCCAGCGCGACGGGGGCGGCAATCGTCGGGTCCACGTCGCCCCGCCCCAGGTAGATACCGGCCGAGGCCGCCGCGGTGACGCCGATCATGAAGTTGCTCGTGGCCGAGCTGACCTTCATCGGCAGTCTCATGGCTGCGTCCATGGCCAGGACCTTGAGCACCCCCGACCCTATTCCGAGCAGGCCCGACACGACTCCGGCCAGCCACATCAGGCCGAACCCGAGCGGCACGCGTCTCGCTGTGTACGGCACCTCCCGGCCGAGCCTGCGATCCGGGTAGGAGGACGAGAGCCTCAGGCGTGCCGCGATCGCCGAGGGCGGGTCGTGCGGTGGGATCTCCTCGCCCAGCCGACCCACCTGCATGCCGGCCGACAACAGCAGCACCGCGCCGAGCAGCAGGTAGAGCAGGGCCGGGGCCACGATCGCGGCCAGGAGCGCGCCCATCACCGCGCCCGAGGTCGTGGCCAGCTCGAGGAACATCCCGACCCGCATGTCGGTCACGCGGTCGCGGACGTAGGCAGCGGCCGCGCCGGAGCTCGTGGCGATGACCGAGACGATGCTCGCGCCAACGGCCAGGTGGATGTCTACGCCGAAGACGATCGTCAGCGAGGGGATGACCAGGATCCCACCGCCGACGCCGGCCAGCGCCCCGATCAGCCCCGCCGCGACGCTGATCGCGAAGACGCCGATCTCCGATGCCGGAGTCACGGAGACTCCCTCGTCTGCTCCAACGCGTGCCATCCTCTGCTACTTGCGCAATTACGCAAGCACCTGTAGTGTAGCCGACAGGCGAGTGCTAGTCACGTGGCCCGGCCAATCGGAGATGAGAGTGTCAACTGTCCAGGACGCGCGCCGCGCCGGGTGGGATGAGCGCCACGCGGCAGGAGATTTCGAGGGCCACGGGCCGAATCCCACGCTCGTCCTGGCGGTGTCACGCCTCCAGACGGGCCGCGCCCTGGAGCTCGCGGCCGGGAGTGGCACGAACGCCGTGTGGCTGGCCGGGCAGGGCTGGCAGACGACGGCCGTGGACTGGTCGCCGGTGGGGCTGGCCAACAGTCGGGCCAAGGCGGCGGCAGCCGGCGTCCGGGTGGAATGGCTGGAGCGCGATCTGTTCGAATGGTCGCCGCCGGCTCGGTCGTTCGAGCTCGTCGTGATCGTTTACCTGCACCTGCCCCCGGACGAGCGCCGGCCCGTGTATTCGCGCGCGGCCGCGGCGGTCTCCCCAGGCGGCCGGCTGGTGATAGTCGGCCACGACCGGCTCAACGCCACCGAGGGCGAGGGCGGGCCGCCCGATCCGGAGCGCCTGTTCACGGCCCCGGAGATGGCGCGTGAGCTGATCGCCGCGGATCCGGAGCTGGAGATCGAGCGGGCGGAAGTTGTGCGGCGGGTGCCACCGCCAGGCCGCGCCCCCATCGATGCCCTACTCGTGCTACGCCGCCTATCGAGGGCGAGCTCGTCGCCTCCTGCCGTGGGTCTACTGAGCGATAGCGGGTCCGGTCTCGCTAGCGGTTGAGGTTGACGAGCGTCCGCCCCGAGGCCGTCCAGGCGTTCATGCCGCCGTCGAGATTCCAGACGTTCGTGTAGCCGAGGTCGAGCAACGTCTGGGCGGCCTGGGCGCTCTGGACTCCGCTGCGGCAGTAGACGAGAACGCGAGCGCTCTTGTCCGCGGGGAGCTCCGTGGCCCGCACCTTCAGCTGGTCGTAGGGGATGTAGAGGTCCGTGCCGGCAATCTCGCTGCTGTACGGGGTCTTGACGTTGAGCAGCGTGAAGTCCTTGCCCTGGAGCATCTGGGCGAGGCGGTCCGGCGTGACGTTGGTCCAGTGGCCGCCGTTGCCCTGGACGATCGTCTGGCCCGAGCTCAAGCCGCCGGCAGGGCCTGAACCAAAGCCGCCGAGAACCACGAACCCCACGATGAGCGCTGCGATCAGAGCGATCGCACACCCGGCCATCGCCAAGTACAGGCGGGTACGGCCGCGGGCCGGCGTGGTCTGGGCCGCCGTTCGCGCTTTCGGCGCCGTCGAGTACGCGCCTGTGCCGCCCTTGCGCCGCTTGCTCATCGCCTGCTCCTCTCATGCCGATGCAGGTCTGAGACTACCGAACCGGGCCCTCGCCTGCACAGCCGCCGTCGCCGGTCAAGTCGCGGTCACACCGTGGCCTGAAGCTGCGCCGGCACGTGCGTGAGACACGCCCCGGAGCCCTGAAGGGCCACGCTGTGCCGCTCCGCCTACAATCCGGGCATGAGTGCCACCGAGCGAACGGCCCGAACCGGTGCCTCCGCCGGTCGCGTCTTCCAGCGTGTCATCGGCCGCGACCTGCCCGTCGCCGTTCGCGCGGAAGGCTGCACCATCTGGGACGCGGACGGGCGGGCCTACCTGGATGCCGCCGGCGGGGCCATCGTGGTAAACGTCGGCCACGGCCGGCAGTCGATCGTGGATGCGGCGGAGAAGCAGGCGCGCGCCTTCGCCTACGTCCACGGCACCACATTCACGACCGAACCGCTCGAGGCCTACGCCCGAGCCGTGGGGCGTTACCTGCCGCTGGATGGCCCCGCGATCTACCCCGTCAGCGGCGGCTCGGAAGCGATGGAGAGTGCCCTGAAGATGGTGCGGTCATATCACCTGGCCCGTCGGGAGCCCGACCGGACGGTGGTCATTGCCCGCCATGGGAGCTACCACGGCAACTCGTTGGGCGCGCTGGACCTCTCCGGACGCGAGCCGCTGCGCTGGCCTTATGAGCCGTGGCTGGGCCGTTTCGGCCACGTCAGCGCCGCGTATCCGTACCGCGCGGGAGAGCCCGCCGCCCACGCCCTCGGCGATGCGGCCCAGCTTGCCGCGGAGCTGGAGGCGGCCATCGCCGATGCGGGGCAGGGGAGAGTGGCGGCGTTCGTGGCCGAGCCCATCGTGGGTGCGACTCTCGGTGCCGTGGTTCCACCGGACGGCTACTGGCCGGCCGTCGCGGAGGTGTGCCGGCGCCACGGCGTGCTGCTCGTCGCCGACGAGGTGATGACGGGCTTCGGGCGCACGGGTCGCTGGTTTGGGCTGGACCACTGGGGTATCCGAGCCGACGTGATCGCCGCGGCAAAGGGCGTGGCCGGCGGCTACTTCCCGCTGGGGCTGGCCGTGGCGAGCGGAGCTGTCTACGACACGATCACCGCAGGCGGCGGCTTCGTCCACGGTTTCACCTACAGCCACTCCCCGGTCGGCGCGGCGGTGGCGCTGGAGGTGCTCCGCATCCTGGAACGTGAGGCTCTCGTGGATGCCAGCAAAGCGAAGGGGGAGCGGTTGCTGGCGCTGGTGAGCGGCCGCCTCGGCGGTCACCCGAACGTCGGTGAGGTGCGCGGCCGTGGCTTGCTCGTCGGGGTGGAACTCGTTGCTGACCGGGCTACGCGCCGGCCGTTCCCACGCCAGGCCCGCCTCATCGAAGCGGTGATGTCCCATGCCCGCGATGCCGGCCTCCTGCTCTACCACGGCACCGGCAACGCAGACGGCACGAACGGGGAGACGGTGCTGCTGGGGCCGCCGTTCGTGGTCACGGAGCAGGAGCTGGTGGCCATCTCCGAGGCGCTTGGCGACGCGGTGGAGCGAGCGACAGCCGGGGTGGCCGGATAGCCTGCCGCGGTCGATCGTCGGTGTCCCACTGGGCCGCGCGACCGATGCTCCCGTTCGCGGCCACGGGGATCGGCTGATCCGGGGACCTTGCCCGCCGCGAGGAGAATGCGGCCTTTCGGGTCCCAGGGCCCACTGTCCCTACGCCATTCGACGGAGCGAAGAATCGCCCATGTTGGTGATGACGCAGTGGGCACCAACCCGTACGGTTGACACATGGTCGCAACGAACCGGGAGCAAGTTGTGTGCGAGGACCCTCCGAGCCGGAGCGAGCGGTCGAGAATGCCCGTCCGGTCGAGGGTTCAAGGCATCCCGCTCGTCGTGACGTCCCTGCCCGCGCTGGACGGTCCTTCGGAAGCCGGTCCTCGTGCTGGGCGAGAGGTTGCCGCATGACCTGGGATCTGCGCCCGCCGCAGTCCGGCAATGCTCGTATTCGCGTCCTGTGCGTCGACGACGAGCCGGCCATCCTGCAGCTCCTTGGCCGACTGTTGGCGAGCCAGGGTTTCGAGCCGGTCACGTGCCGTGATCCCGCGACCGCCGTGTCCACGTTCGCCGAGGGCGCGTTCGACGTTGTGCTCACCGACATCCATATGCCCGGGATGGATGGCTTGACGCTGATGAGGGCCTTGCGAGACAAGCAGCCGGAGTTGCCTGTGGTCATCGTCACGGGCCAGGGCACGGTGGACATGGCCATCCAGGCGCTGCGCGAAGGCGCAACCGGAATGCTCGTCAAGCCCTTCACCGTAGAAGAGCTACTGGCCGAGGTGCGCCACGCTCTCGGGGCTGCGCAGATGCGCTATGAGGCGCTCCAATACCGCTACCTGAGCCCGGTACTGGATTCGATCGCTCTGACGCTGTCGACGGCGATCGAAGCCCGAAACCTGGAGACGGGCGAGCACTGCCGCCGGCTCGGCGTTCTTTCGGAACGGATGGCCGCAGTTCTGGGTCTGGACGAGCGGCAGCGGATGACGATCAGGATCGGCGGCTACCTGCACGACATCGGCAAGATCGGCATCGCCGACGCCATCCTCCTCAAGCCCGGCCGCCTGACCGATGCGGAGATGGCCGAGATGCGCCGCCACAGCGAGATTGGCGCCGCCATTCTGGAAGTGCACGAGGCCATGTTCGGCATCGCCCAGATAGTGCGCCACCATCACGAGCGGTGGGACGGCGGCGGCTACCCGGCCGGCCTCGCCGGTGCCGCCATTCCACTCGGCGGGCGGATAGTCGCCGTCGCCGACGCCTTCAGCGCGATGACCGTCGATCGCCCCTACCGCCCGGCGCTGCCGCTGGATCGGGCCTGGGCCGAGCTTCGGGCTTGCTCCGGATCGCAGTTCGATCCGGCGATCGTGGAGGTCTTCGAGCGCGTCGTGAACGAGGAGGGGCGGTTGCGGCAGCTGGGCCCGGCCCTGGAACGGACTCTGAACGGCGAGGTCCACGTCCCGGTCGCCTCAGCCGAAGGACAGCGCCGGGTCGCTTCAAGCGGCAGCAGGCACTGGCGCGGTCGCGGCCGGGCCCGGCTCCGCGCATGCCGGCGTTCGCGCCCTCTCGCCGTTCAGTAGCCCCGCCCGCGGCGGTTCCGACTGACGATATAGAGGCCCAGCAGCACGATCAGCATCGGGCCGATGAGCCGGTCCGCGGCGAAGTTGGTGTTGGCCGCCAGTACCTCGCTGCCTCCCCATAGGGTCAGGAGCGCGCCGATTCCGAGCGCCCAGCCCCAGCGCCGGCTGATCGCGGCCCGGATCAGGGCGATGGCCATCACGCCGAGCCCAAGGAACAACGTACCCCAGCCCTGGCCATGGATGAGCTCCGCCCCGCTGAGCAGATTCGAGAGAGCCAGAGCGCTCACGAAGACCCCGGCGTAGAGCGCCAGATCGCTGCGGTCCCTTACGCCGATGATGACCAGGATCACGCCGACCGCAAGAAACAATGCCGACGCACCGACCTGCGCCTCGTGGAAGAGCGTGCCTGCGGTCAGGAGAAGCCCGAGGACGATCAGGAAGATGCCCACGAGGGGCATTCCGCCCCCACGACCGCCGAAGCTGCCCTCGAATCCCCAGCTGTCGACGCGTACCGCCTTGGGCGGCTTGTCCGGCTTGTTCATGGCGCGAGAGTAGCAGCCCGCTTGTGAGCCGGCGACTCCCGACAGCGCCTCGGAGATTAGCGATCCAGTATCGCCTCCACGCTCAGCTCGACATTGCCGGCCAGCGCACGAGATATCGGGCAGCCGTCCCTGGCTTGGCCCGCGAGGACCCGGAAGCGGTCCTCGTCTATCGCCGGAACGCGGCCGTGAACCGTCAGCCGGCTCGAGACCACGGTCCATCTACCCTCGACCCGGACGAACGCGACCTCGGCGGTGACTTCCAGGTGGTCGGGTGGGGTTCCGGCCTTGGTAAGCTCGCCGGAAAGGGCCATGGAATAGCAGCTGGCATGCGCGGCTGCGAGCAGCTCCTCGGGACTGGTTCGACCATCCGGCTGCTCGGTGCGAGACGCCCACGTCACCGGCAGCCCCGTGAACGCCTTGCTGGAGATGGCATCGAGGCGCCCCGACCCCGAAGCCAGATTGCCCTCCCAGCTCGTTGCAGCACGACGAACGACAGCCATCGAGGTTCCTCCGCGGTTTGGTGGATCTTGATGTTCGCACGCCGGCCGCAGATGCGGGCGCGAGTGACCAGCCATACCGGTCGGCGGGACGCTCGGACTCACGCGGGCTTGGCGCGACGAGTGGCTGGAGTGGCGGCGCCCCCCGCTCGCCCGCGGGGGCCAAGACGAACCCCGGACCCGGTCGGCCAGGGCGGTCCAGAGGCGCCGAGATCAGCCCTCCGTGGGCACCCGCCGACGACTAGTACCAGCCGTGAGCCTGCCAGAAGCTGTAGGCGCTGCAGGCGGAACCGTAGCGGCTGTTCACGTACCAGATGCCCCACTTGACCTGCGTCAGGGGGCTAGTGCGCCAGTTCGAGCCGAAGGCCGCCATCTTCGATCCGGGGTAGGCCTGAGGGATGCCGTACGGGCCGGTTGGGTTGCCCGCCAGCGGGTTCCACTTGGATTCCGCGGTCCAGATGACGTTGACGCAGTCGTATTGCTTCGCCCCGATGCGGTTCTTGACGTAGGTTCGAGCGTTCCAGACCGTGTCCCTAGGCGTGGGCACCGGCGTCGGCTGGGCAGTGGGGGTCCCAGAGGGCCAGGGTTGTCTCGTGGCCGAGGGCGATGGAGTCGGCAGGCTCAAGGTCGCCGCGGGCCACCCCGGCCACGACAGATCCCACGACGGAGCCGCCGTGGGACTCGAGTAGGCGATCTCGGTGGGCGACGCATCGACCGCGACGCTGGACGAGGGCACGACGGTCGGCCGGGGATCGGCCAGGACGGCGGGCACGACCACGATGACGGTGTCGGCGAGGATGACGAAACCCGCCACCACCACAAGACCGATCGCAGCGGGTGAGAATCGCTTCAAAGACTTCCTCACGACTTGCGTGACGCCCCGTCTCTGCCGGAGCCCCAGGCTACTGCTTCTCCGGGCCGCTGTCGACGAACGTGGGGACGGTGCCGGGCGGCGGCCGCTGCGCTTGGGGCGAAGAAGCGGAGGCGCGGTGACGGGCGAGAGCCCGCACAGGTCCGGGATTCGAGGGCTGACGCGAATTCGGACGTTCTCGATAGGCGTCCAGCCACCGGCCGGCCGCAGAATAGCATTGTACGAGCGACGTGGGCATGGACCGGGTCGTAACGATGGCCACTTGACCGTTTGACTCGCCGCGGGGTAATCCCGATAATAAAGGTCGGAATTCAGAACACTCCTGCGGCGGCGGTCCAGCGTCCCCCTCCGCTCGGACCGCCGGCCCACTCGAGGAGCAAGATGGCGACCAGCCCCGAGATCGTCTCCAGTGAGTACAAGTACGGCTTCCACGACGAGGTCGACTACCTCGAGGAGACCAAGCACGGCCTGACTCGCGAGACGGTCGAGGAGATCAGCCGGATCAAGGGCGAGCCCGCGTGGATGCTCGAATTCCGCCTGCGCGCCTACGAGCACTTCCTGTCGCGGCCGATGCCGCAGTGGGGCGGGGACCTCAATCAGATCGATCTCGACAAGATCGTCTACTACCGCAAGCCGTCGCAGGGCGAGGAGAAGTCCTGGGACGACGTCCCGGACAAGATCAAGAAGACGTTCGAGCGGCTCGGGATCCCCGAGGCGGAGCGCAAGTTCCTCTCCGGCGTTGGGGCGCAATACGACTCGGAGGTGGTCTACCACTCCGTCCGCGAGGAGCTAACGAAGATCGGCGTCGTCTTCATGGGCACGGACGAGGGGCTGCGCCAGTATCCGGAGCTCTTCAAGAAGTACTTCGCCACGGTCGTGCCGCCGGAGGACAACAAGTTCGCGGCTCTCAACAGCGCCGTCTGGTCCGGCGGGTCGTTCGTCTACGTGCCCAAGGGCGTCGAGGTCCCGCTCCCGCTGCAGGCTTACTTCCGGATCAACGCCGAGAACACCGGCCAGTTCGAGCGGACGCTGATCATCGTGGACGAGGGCGCCAAGGTGCACTACATCGAAGGCTGCGTTAGCGAGACCGAGATGGTGAGCCTGGGCGACGAGATGGTGCCGGTCACCGAAGTGACGGCTGGCGACCGGGTCATGAACAGCGCTGGCGTCGAAGCCTTGGTCTCTGCCGTTCGGCGCCGTTCCTATGCCGGCGAGATGCTCAAGGTCGTCCCCGTTTCCGTCGGCAATGGGTTTGAAGTGACTCCGGAGCATCCGATTCTGGCGCTACGCCGGCGGCGCGCGGCGGTCTGGAGTGGAACCAGCTGGGTCATGGATGAGGGTGCATTCCACACCTCAGAGCCGGAGTGGATACCGGCCGGCGAGCTCGCGGTCGGGGATCTGCTCTGCTTTCCAGTGGCCGCCAAGCGGCGCGACCATCCGGAGCTGTCCGACGATCTGCTCCGATTCCTGGGTTACTACCTAGCGGAAGGCAGCGCCTTCGAGAACGGCGTCAGCGGCGTGCCCACCGTTCGGCTGTCGTTCCACATCGCCGAGGAGGACAAGATAGCCGATGCCCGAGCCCTGATGTCCCGACTGTCGGGCAATACGGCCGGCCTGTACGAAGTCCCGGCCAAGCACGAGGCGCAGCTATACGTCTACTCGCGAGAGCTGATGGGACTGTGTCTGAAGCATTCTGGCTCCGGATCAGCTACAAAGCGACTCAGCGCGGACCTGATGGAGCTGCCGCCGGATCGGCAAAGGCTATTCATCGATACCTACCTACTGGGCGACGGCAACAGAAGCTTCACCGCGTCCGGACGCACTCGAGTCCGTGCGCTCACGACCTCGCGGACGCTCGCCTTCCAACTCCAGGAGGTGTTCGCTCGACTTGGCCAATTCGTGGCCATCAACGTCCGCAAAGCTTTCGACGAGGATATGCCTGACGGACGGTCGATCAGCCATCAAGAGGCATATGTCCTCCATTTCGTCCAGGACCCCGGCTGCAGGCGTTTCTGGTTTGACGCCGGGCGCAACTGCTTCTGGGTGCCGATCCGCAAGATCGAGTCGCGCCCGTACGAGGGCCGGGTCTACAACCTGGAGATGGCGACCGCCCCGAACGCGTATCTGGCGCGCGGCTTCGCGGTCCACAACTGCACCGCGCCGATCTATACCACCGACGCGCTCCATGCGGCCGTGGTCGAAGTGATCGCTCTGCCGCACTCCAAGGTCCGCTACACGACCATCCAGAACTGGTCCAACGACGTCTACAACCTCGTCACCAAGCGCGCCCACGCCCATGCCCACTCCACCGTTGAGTGGATCGACGCGAACACCGGCTCCCGCCTGACGATGAAGTACCCCAGCATCTACCTGCGGGGCGAGGGAGCCACCGCGGAAGTGATCTCGGTCGCGGTCGCGGGACGCGGGCAGCACCAGGACACCGGTGCCAAGGCCATCCACCTTGCCCCGAACACGCGCAGCCGGATCATCAGCAAGTCGATCTCCAAGGACGGCGGCCGGACCACCTACCGCGGCCAGCTCAAGGTGGCGCCAGGGGCTACCGGTGTGGTTGCCAGCGTTCGCTGCGACGCTCTGCTGCTGGACGAGGGCAGCCGCTCCGACACGTACCCCTACATCGACATCCAGGAAGACGACACGACGATGACCCACGAAGCCACCGTGGGCAAGATCAGCCAGGATCAAGTCTTCTATCTCATGAGCCGCGGCCTGACCGAGAACGAAGCGACCAACCTCGTGGTCCAGGGCTTCCTCGAGGTCTTCACCAAAGAGTTGCCGATGGAGTACGCGATCGAGTTCAACCGCCTGGTCAAGCTCGAGATGGAAGGCTCGCTCGGATGACGGCGAAGAGGGGATCCATCGGTCGAGCGCCGCGGGTCGCAGCCGCCCGGCCGGCCGCGCCGGCCGCTCCGGCCAGGCAGGCGCCGGCAGACCTGTCGCTGGGCTTCGTGAACGAGGCGACGGTCCGCGAGCTGGCCGCATCGCGGGGTGATCCCGATTGGCTGCTGGCCGACCGGCTGGAGGGGTTGCGCGCCTTCGACGCGCTGCCGATGGAGACGAACCCGCTCTACACCACGTACGTGGACCTTCGGAACGCACGACTTGCCGAGACTCGGCCCTACACGGGTCCGACGGCCGTCGCCGCGGGGGCAACCGACGAGAAGCTGCTCCCGGAGGGGGCGGCTGCCCTCGCGGAGATGACCGAGCATCGCGTGACGGCGCTCGTGCTCTCGGCCGAGGCCCGCGCCCGCGGGGTGATTCTGGAGACTCTGGGGGATCTGTCCGCCCGCGACCCGAAGCTGATGCGCCGTCTCCTCGAAGGTGGCTGCACCCTGCCCGAGGGCGACAAGCTCGCCCAGCTCAACCGGGCCCTGTGGTCCCAGGGAATCTTCCTCCACGTCCCGAACGGAGTGCGACTCGAGCGACCGGTGGTCATTCGCTGGTCGGTCGGCATGCCGGGCGCGGCGCTGCTGTCTCGGGCGGTCATCTCGGTCGGCGAGGATGCCGAGGTCTCGGTCGTCGAGGAGCAGGTGTGGGCGGGCGCCTCCGAGCCCCCGTCGACGAAGCTCTCCTCGGCGGACGCGCAGGCCTTCTTCGCCGGCACCACGGAGGTCCAGATCGGCGCCGGCTCGACCCTCTCGTTCGCCGGACTGCAGGACTTCTCGCCCGGGCAGGTCGCCTTCCAGCATCGGTCGGCCGTGCTCGGTCGAGGGGCAACCGTTCGGTGGGCGCTGGCCCAGCTGGGCTGTCGGGTCGTCCGAAGCCGGATCGACAACAGGCTCCTGGGCGACGGCTCGACGGTCGAGCAGGCGGAGATCGTCTTCGGCTCGGCGGACCAGCTGTTCGACCTCACCTCGTACACACGGCATGTCGGCCGCGACACGACCGGGAACCTGCTGTCGAAGGGGGCGCTGGCCGATCGATCGAGGGCCTACATGAAGGGCCTCGCGACAATCGAGCTTTCGGCGCACGGAACGGACAGCTTCCTGGGCGAGTTCGCGATGCTGCTCTCGAAGCGGGCTCGTTCGGTGGCCATCCCCAGCCTGGAGATCGACCAGCCCGACTGCCGCCGGGTGGCCCACGCCAGCTCCGTCGGCCCCATCGACGAATCCCAGCTCTTCTACCTGGAGAGCCGCGGCCTCGAGCGCGAAGAGGCGCGCAAGTCCATCGTGTTGGGGTATCTGGAGCCGGTCGTCGCGCGAGTGCCGCTCCAGGCGGCTCAGGATCGCCTGCGCGAACTGCTCGAGGTCAAGTGGGACGCCAGCACCACGATCCGCCCCGAGGCCAGCGCGGTGGCTTGAGATCGGGGGATACCATGGCCGCCATGCAGTCCGATCTTCGCCGCATCGACCTGTGCGCCGCCGCCGACGTCCCGCCCGGCACGATGAAGCTGTGCGAGGCGGAGGATGAGGTCGTCCTGGTCGTCAACCTGGACGGCCGGTTCTACGCCGTTCAGGGCATCTGTTCGCACGAGTACTTCGAGCTGGATCGTGGCGTCATGACCGGCGACTCGATCCTGTGCATGCTCCACCTCTCGCGCTTTTCGCTGCTCGACGGCGAGGTCCTCGATCCGCCGGCTGAGCTTCCGCTCGCTGTCTATCCAGTGATAGTGGAGGGCGGCCGAATCCTGATCGAGGTCCCGGAGGGTCCGCTCGAGGTCAATCGCTAGCCTCGCGCGTCGTGGGCGGCACGCAGCCCGGCGGTCAGCGGGGGAGCAGTCGTCCGAGTCCAAGGCGTTCGGCGCGGGCGAGTACTGCCGCAGCGAAGACCACGTCGGCCAGACCCACGCCCAGATGTGTCACGAGAACGCGGCCGTTGGTTCGGGGCGTTGCGTCTCCCCGGAAGACCTCGCCGAGCGTGGCATCAGGATCCGGGTATCCCGCGAACGAACCGGCCGACTGCGCGGCCCGGAACTGGTCCCTCTCGTCGACCACGAAGAGCGCTTCGCGGGCAAGCGCGGCCGGGGCCTGCATGTCGTAGTCGACGGCCACGAACAGTACACCGGGCGCAAGCCAGGCCGGGTCGAGCGTCTGGCGGTTGGGCCCGAAGGAGATCATCGAAACAACCAGCTCGGCCGACTCGACCGCCTCGCTCACGCTCGACACGGCTTCGATGGAGCGGATCCCCTCGACCGTCGCGAACTCCTCCACAAGCGCGGCTGCCCGTGACCGATCGACGTCGACCACCCGAACCTGCGCGCCCGGGAGCAGGTAGCCGATGACGGGCACGTGGCTGCGAGCTTGAGCGCCGGCCCCCAGGATCGCGACCCGAAACGCCCGCTCGGTCGGTCCCGTGCCCCCGAACATGAAGTGGCGGATCGCCGTTCCGCTGATCGCGGCCGTCCGCGCGGCCGTGATCGTGCCGGCCTCCATGACGGCCACCGGCTCGCCGGTGACCGGATCGTTCAGCAGCACCAGGGCGTGATAGGCCGGCAGGCCGCGCGAGGGGTTCTCCGGGAATCCGGCGATCCACTTGGCGCCGATCAGATCCAGGGACCCGTCGATCGCCTCGCCGCGCAAGAGCGCCGGCATCGCGTGAGCCAACGACCCGGGCTGACGTGGATGGACCCCTATCTTGGGAGGAAGCTCCGCATCACGGCCGATCGACCGCATCGTTCGCTCGGCCAGGTCCAGCCGATCTGGCAGCGGCGGCATGGCCGCTGCGACTTCGGCGGCGCAGAGATGGCGAAGGGGCTTCATGGTCCTCGCTGGCGCGCCTTCCCGGCCGGTTTCGCGGCACCGCCTCGGCCGGCTTGGCGATGATCGGTGCGCGCGCCCGGAGTGTAGCGGTACGATGGCGTTCTCGACCCGGGCGCCAGGTGCCGCGCTGGCAGGGGACCAGAAAGACGAGGAGACGGATTGCAGCGCGTTCGGGGCGTAGTCGCTGGGATGATGGTCGGGGTCCCGCTGGCCCTGTACGTGTATCTCTGGCTTCATGGCGTTCGAGAGGTGGCGGGCCTGATCGGCGCGGGTGTCGGCCTCGCCATCGCGCTGGTCGTGGGGACGCGGAGCGATCCTCGGGACGCTGCCGCCGATGCGGCCTGGCGGGAAGCCGCCCCGGATCTGCCCCCGGTTTCAGACCGAACGACGCTCGAGGGGCTGCAGGCGAAGATGCCCGGACCGAACGGGAAGGCGGCCCGGGACGGCCGCGCGCCATCGGGCACCTCCGCCGCCAAGGGGGCGGAGCCGCGCTGAGCCCGGTCAATCGAGCGAGCCTGGAGGTCCGGCCGCCAGCGGGCACGCGCGCTGCCGAGACCGCGTTCGGTGTCGATTCTGCGGGGATAGGCTAGGCTGCAGTCGACCGAGAGCCGCTGGCGGCTCGCGGCCGGCGCGCCGAGGCGCTCGGATCAAGCCCGAGGACGGGACACATGGGCGCATTCGAAAGGGTCGACGAGACTGACGCTCGAATTCTCGAGCTGCTTCAGCGCGACGGCAGAGAGTCGTACGCGGAGGTCGGCCAGTCGGTCGGAATGAGCGGGCCTTCGGCTCACGAGCGGGTCAAGAAGCTCGAGGCACGAGGCGTTATCCGAGGCTACTCGGCGATGGTGGATCCCACGCTACTCGGCTACGGCGTCCTTGCGTTCATCTTCATCAAGCAAGTACCGGGCACTATCGCCACCGACATGACCGGCGATTTCATCGACATCGACGAGATCGAGGAATGCCACCACCTCGCTGGCGAGGCCGACTATCTGCTCAAGGTCCGGGCGACGGACACTCGCCATCTCGAGCGCGTTCTGCACGCGATCCAGCAGGTCCCGCACGTATTCACGACGGAGACACAGGTGGTCTTCTCGAGTGCCTTCGAGCGCCGGCCGCTGCGACTCATGCGCGAAGTCGAGCCACCCACCAACTCATCCGGGTCGTGAGCGGGGCGGGGCCCGAACCCGGGATCCGATTCTCGCCGGAGCGGCCGACCCGATCCGGCAACACCGTGCCCGAGCCCAGGGTCACGACGATGTTCGATTCCATCGCCCCCGTCTACGACCGCATGAACACGCTCATGACCGCCGGCCTGGACGGCCGCTGGAGACGTGCCGCCGTACTAGCGGCGAGGCTGTCGCGTGGCGACGCCGCGCTGGACGTGGCCTGCGGGACGGGCAAGCTCACCGCCGCATTGGCGGTGGCCGTAGGGCGGGAGGGCCGCGTGGTGGGGATCGACCTCTCCGAGGCGATGCTAGACGAGGCCCGCCGTGCCTTCGGCGAGCTGGCGAGCGTCGAGTTCAGGCTCGGGAACGCCCTGGCGCTGCCGGTAGACGACGGATCCTTCGATGCGGCGACGATCGGGTTCGGGTTGCGCAACCTGTCCAGCTTCGAAGACGGCTTTCGAGAGATGGCCAGGGCGGTCCGGAGTGGCGGTCGCGTGGTCTGTCTGGAACTGTCGGTGCCACGGTCCAGAGTGGCGGGTCGCATCTACAAGGCCGGCTTCCGTGCCACGGCCCCGATCATGGGCGCGCTCTTCCGGAGGCGTGCCGCCTACTCATATCTGCCGCACTCGCTGGACGGGTTCCCGGTGGCGGAGGAGATTGCGGAGACGATGAGGCGAGCCGGGCTGCGCGACGTTGGGTTCAGGCGCCTCGCCCTGGGGGCCGTCGCGATCCACGTGGGCACCGTCGCCTGAAGCGTTTCCAGAGTACCCGGCACCGGCGCAGTCGCCGGAAGGAAGTGGCCGGCGTACGCGTTCTAGCCGACGTCGCGCTGAGCCATCTCCGCGATCGCCTGGTCTCGGTTGTAGCCCGCCACGTAGGCGCCGTGTAGCTCGAGCAGGCGGGCCACGGTAGCCTCGTCTACAGGCGTGCCTTGGATCTCCATCTGGCCTGCAAGAAACGAGGCCTCCACGGAGTCGACCGGGCCGCCCGGGGTCTCTAGCGTTTCGAAGGGGTGCTCGGCGAGGAAGAACCAGGTCAGAAGTCCGCCGATGACGAGCCCGAGAAGACCGAAGAAGAAGTAGAACGGCATGTGATGAACCTTCGGTTTGGGCGGTCGCTGCCGCCGGGCGACGCTTACGACTCCGGCGCCGGCCTTCGGTCGGCGCGGCTGTCCCGGCCAGTATATGTGCGGCACTCCGATCGCGAGGCCTCGGTCGCCGCCCGGTACACTTGCCGACCATGATCGACTTCACGCCCAATCCGGTCGCCCTGGCCTTTGGCCCGCTCGAGATCCGCTGGTATGGCATCGGCTATGTCGCCGCGATCGTCGCCGGCACTTGGCTGGCATTCCGCGAGGCGCGCCGTCGCGGTGAACGGACCGACATGATCTTGGACGCCTTGATCGTGATGGCGATAGCCGCGCTGATCGGGGGACGTGCGTATCACGTCATCGACCAGTGGGCCTACTACAAAGACCACCTCGCGCAGATCTTCCTGCCGCCCTACACGGGGCTGGGCATCTACGGCGGCCTCTTCACGGGCCTGCTGGCGACCATCTGGCTGGTGCGCCACTACAAGCTCGACTTCTGGCGCTGGGGCGACATCATCGTTCCGTGTGTCCTTCTGGCTCAGGCCGTTGGGCGGTGGGGCAACTTCATGAACCAGGAGCTGTACGGGCCGCCCACGAACCTGCCGTGGGGCATCGCTATCCAATGCCAGTACCGGGTGGCCGAGTTCGCCTGTCCGGCCAATGGCGGGACGACTCCGGTGGACGCCCACTTCATCCCGCTCTTCTTCTACGAGTCCATGCTCAGCCTGCTCGGCGTCTTCGCGATGCTCTGGCTGTGGCGGCGGTTCACCGTGCGCGGGCGGTTCCTGATCGCCGGCGATGTCGGACTGCTGTACTTCGTGTGGTACGGCATCGAGCGCGGCGTCCTCGAGACGCTCCGCGGCGGCTGGAACTGGACGTTCTTCGGCATCCCGATGGCCCAGCTGGTGGGCCTCGGCGCAGCAGCCGCCGCCGTCATCGCCATCGTGATCCGCCACTGGTACGTGCGCCGGCACCCCGAGAGGATCGGGAACGCGCCAGCCGAGGGCGAGCCGGTGCCGGCAGCGACGCCGCAGGGATAGGCGGCCACCTAGTTCGGGTCCCGGTCGTCATCGCCGAGCCAGAGCCTGGCAAACGCGTCGCCCCCCGGCCGGACCGCCTGACTACCAGCGCTTGCCCGGCCGGCCTCTGGGCCCAGGCCCATCGCGCCCGGCAGCGGGCTCGTCCGGGCGGCGCACGCATCCGCCAGCGGACAGGACCGGATCAGGAGTCCTCCTGAGGGGTGCGTGTGCCATCGCCAGCTCGTGGAATGTGGCGAGGCCGCACTCGTCCGGGCCGACCGTCCACGTCTGAAGCGCTGCCCAGGGCGGGTCGAGAGATTCCATCGCATCGGCCTCCTCCGCCCCGCAAGATAGAGGAGGTCGATTGCACGCGGCTTATGTGCGGCTTATCTGGGCCGCTCGGACTGTCGGAGTTGGGGCCCGTGGGCGGCGCACGAGGGAGCTGGCGCCCGGGTACAATTTCGTCATCCCAAATACGTCGCGACTCTAGACAGAACTCCTGTCTCATTGGCGCGGCGCCGGGAGACCGTTAGCTGCACCGGGCCTACGGAGGTCTGGACGCTGCCCCAAGCGATGCGAGGAGACATTCGTGGCCACTGCCGGCGCGAGGGTTGGAGGGCTTCCGCAGAACGTACCCGCGGACCACGCGGTCGTCCGCTGGGTGAACGAAGTGGCGGCCCTGACGACGCCGGACGCCATCTACTGGTGCGATGGCTCCCAGGCCGAATACGACCGCCTCTGCCAGCTGCTGGTGGACGCGGGTACCTTCATCCGCCTCAATCCCAAGCTTCGCCCCAACAGCTTCCTCGCTCGTTCGGATCCTTCCGACGTCGCCCGCGTCGAGGATCGAACCTTCATCTGCTCCGCGAAGGAGGAGGACGCCGGCCCGACCAACAACTGGCGCGACCCGGCCGAGATGCGCAAGACGCTCAACGGGCTCTTCACGGGCTCGATGCGCGGCCGGACGATGTACGTCATCCCGTTCTCGATGGGTCCGGTAGGTTCGCCGATCGGCCGGCTGGGGATCGAGATCACCGACTCGCCCTACGTCGTGGTCAACATGCGGATCATGACCCGCATGGGCACCGCAGCCTTGAACGCGGTCCTGGAGACCGGCGAGTTCGTGCCCGCCGTGCATTCCGTCGGCAAGCCGCTGACGTCCGGCGAAAAGGACGTCGCCTGGCCCTGCGACCCCGCTACCAAGTACATCGTCCACTACCCGGAGACGCGGGAGATTTGGTCGTACGGCTCAGGCTACGGCGGCAACGCCCTGCTCGGTAAGAAGTGCTTTGCGCTGCGCATCGCCTCGGTCATCGCCCGCGACGAAGGCTGGCTGGCCGAGCACATGCTGATCATCAAGGTCACCGCGCCGGACGGCGGCGTCAAGCACATGGCGGGCGCCTTCCCATCGGCCTGCGGCAAGACCAATTTGGCCATGCTCGAGCCGACGATTCCTGGCTGGAAGGTGGAGACGATCGGTGACGACATCTGCTGGATGAAGTTCGGCGCCGATGGCCGGTTGTACGCGATCAACCCCGAGTCGGGCTTCTTTGGTGTGGCGCCCGGCACGAGCATGGTCACGAACGCCAACGCGATCCGGACGCTCCACGCCAACAGCATCTATACGAACTGCGCCCTGACGGACGACGGCGACGTGTGGTGGGAGGGGCTGACAAAGGAGCCGCCCGCTCACCTGATCGACTGGACCGGCAACGACTGGGCGCCCGGCTCCGACAAGCTTGCGGCCCACCCCAACGCGCGCTTCACGGCCCCGGCCAGCCAGGATCCGGCCATCGACCCTGACTGGGAGAATCCGGCCGGGGTCCCTATCGACGCGATCATGTTCGGCGGCCGTCGCACCTCCGTGGTGCCGCTCGTCCGCGAGGGGTTCGACTGGGAGCATGGCGTCTTCCTGGGCTCGATCATGAGCTCCGAGATGACGGCGGCGGCCTTCGGGACGATCGGCAAGCTGCGCTTCGATCCGTTCGCCATGCTGCCGTTCTGCGGCTACAACATGGCCGACTACTGGGCCCACTGGCTTCGTGTCGGTGCCTCGGCCGATGCCGCCAAGCTGCCGCGGATCTACTACGTCAACTGGTTCCGCAAGGACGCGGACGGGCGCTTCATGTGGCCCGGTTTCGGCGAGAACAGCCGGGTGATCGAGTGGATCTTCGGGCGCTGTTCCGGCGAGGACGACGCGGTCGAAACCCCGATAGGGCTGCTGCCCGCGCCCGGCGCACTCGACACCCGCGGCCTCGACGTCGACGCGGCGGACCTCGCCACTCTGCTGGAGGTCGATCCGGCCGTCTGGGTGAAGGAAGCCGCCGCGATCGAGGGGCACTACGCGAGATTCGCCACCAAGCTGCCGGCCCCACTCGCCGCCAGGCTGGCGGAGCTCAAGCGGCGGGTCGCCACGGCTTGATCCCCATCCAACGTTCGCGCAGGCTTCCCCAGGTGCCGGGCGGCTTCGGCGAAATGAGGACCCGGCGCCCGCCTGTGGCCGCGGCCGATTTCGGCTATCAAGGCCCACTTGATGTGAGTAAGATGAATGCGCTCGTCGCCATCGGGTAACGGGCATTCCGACGAGCAGGGCAGACCAGGCGGTTCCGTCCGATCCTGCCCGCAGATGGGGCTCATCAACTTGGATCGCCCGTCGCCAGTTGGCCGACGCGATCCGTTGCAGGTCCGGAAGCGGAATCTCGGATCTGTCCGGTAACGAGAGGAGCGGGGTTCGGTGAAGGCACTCATGTCGGCTGTGGCTCTTCACTCTGGGGCGGGCCTGAAGACTTCGCGCCGGGGGTCTGTGCGGCTACTGGCCCTCGCTCCGGCGGCACTTCTGCTGGCCGGGCTCTTCTCGGTCTGGGCCGGACCGCTCGCCGGGCCTGTGAACGCGGCCGTTCACGGCAAGGACGGACCACTAACGCCTCGGTTGCAGCTGCTGGCCGATCCCGCGTTCGAAACAGAGTCGGCGCAGGCACAGGCCGAGAAGCTGATGCTGCCTGTCTCGGGCCCCGGCAGCATCATGGAGCGTCCCGGCGGGCGCATCCTTGTCGACGTCCGTGTCAGTGACACCAGCGCGGCCACGCTCCACGGGCTGGAGGCGATCGGAGCGCGCCTGGTCTACGTGGACGACGCGTTGCGCATCGTCACGGCCGAAGTGGCCCCCTCGGGGCTGACCGCGCTGGCGGCGGTGCAGCCGCAGGTGCTGTCGGTCGAGGAGGTCCTGCAGCCTGCGGTCAACGCAGCCTGCCCCACGGGCGATTTCGTGTCCGAGGGCGACACGCAGCTGAACGCTGCGACCGGCCGCACGCACTACTCCGTGAACGGATCGGGGATCACGGTCGGCGTGCTGTCCGACTCGTACAACAGCCTGGGCGGCGCCCCCACGGATGTGACCAATGGTGAGCTGCCCGGAGCGACGAACGCATGTGGGTTCACGAACCCGGTGACTGTGCAGGCCGACTACTCGGGCACCGACGAGGGTCGTGCGATGAGCCAGATCGTGCACGACCTGGCCCCCGGAGCCAACATCCGCTTTGCCACCGCAGACAACAGCGAGCAGGACTTCGCCGATCAGATCCGGGCTCTCGCCACGGCCGGCGCCAAGGTCATCGTCGACGACATCTCGTACTTCGACGAGCCGATGTACCAGGACGGGGTGATCGGCAAGGCGGTAGAGGACGTCACAGCCCAGGGCGTCACCTACTTCAGCTCTGCAGCCAACAACAACACCATCATCGGCGGCAACAACGTTTCCTCGTACGAGACGCAGGCGTACCGGCCAATGACGTGTCCGGCGTCGGTGCTCACAGGCTATGGCTCCCCGGCGGGCCTTACCTGCCACGACTTCAACCCGGGGGCCGGCACCGACAACACCTACGGCATCACGTTCAACACCAACACCCGGTACACAATGGGCTGGAACGAGCCGCAGTTCGGCATCGCGACCAACCTCGACCTCTGCGTGCTCGACCACTCCAACGGTGCCCTCCTCGGGTGCAGCTTCAACAACAACTTCACCACCGAGAAGGCGTTCGAGATGGTGAGCATCAGCGGATCCGGCTCGATTGATCTGGTCGTCGTTCGCTACGCAGGGACGGGCACGCCGCGGTTCAAGCTCATCTCCCAGCGCTCGAACCTGACCGCCGTCGAATACCCGACAGGGTCCGGCGGGGACGTGGTCGGGCCGACGATCTACGGGCACAACGCGTCACGGTCCGGCGCCACCGTCGCGGCCATCCCCTACAACAACGCCAACACCCTGGAGACCTACTCCTCGCGTGGGCCGGCGACCTATTGCTATGGCCCGGTGGTCGGCACCACCCCGGCTGCGCCACTGGCGTCGTGCCAGACGGCCACGGTGGACATGTCCGCCACAGATGGCGTCCAGAACTCGTTCTTCGGCGGAGGCAGCCCCAACCGCTTCTACGGCACCTCCGCCGCCGCGCCGCACGCCGCCGCCATTGCGGCGCTCGTGCTGCAGCGGCGGTCATGCCTGACGCCTGCACAGGTCCTCGCTGCAATGGAGACCACTGCTGTGCCCGTCGGCGCCTTCGGGGTTGACGCCATGGGCGCCGGCCGTCTCGACGCGGACGCCGCCCTCGGTGCTGCCGGAACTGGATCCTGCACCGCACCCACCGTCTCCTCCATCACGCCTCCCTCCGGTCCCACGACGGGTGGGACGACGGTCACGATCACGGGCACGGGCTTCACCGGGGCGACGGCCGTCCACTTCGGCGCGACGGCGGCCGCTAGCCTCACTGTGAGTTCGGACACGTCGATCACCACGGCGAGCCCGTCGGGCTCCGGCACCGTCGACGTGACCGTCACGGGACTCGTCGGGACGAGTGCTACGAGCCCCGCCGACCAGTTCACGTACGTGCCCGCCGTAGCCGCACCCACCGTCTCCTCCATCACGCCTCCCTCCGGTCCCACGACGGGTGGGACGACGGTCACGATCACGGGCACGGGCTTCACCGGGGCGACGGCCGTCCA
>Ga0187886_1000853_pt1 | contig 32081 bp, 29 predicted proteins | sample June2016WEW_20_1_FD_133001 | JGI IMG/M metagenome (GOLD analysis project Ga0187886, IMG submission 133001) | Peatland microbial communities from SPRUCE experiment site at the Marcell Experimental Forest, Minnesota, USA - June2016WEW_20_150 | ecosystem: Environmental > Terrestrial > Soil >...
ATCGTAGCAACTGGCCCTTCTAAAATCTAGAAGCGGAATTAAAACCGTTTTTGACCATTTTCGGAACACGCATGCGCGCTATATTAGTAATCAGTAACATGAAAAGTGGAGACGTCTCCCGCAAACCCGGCAATTAGTCGGAAACAGATATCTTCTTATATTTGAAACCACTACTCTGTGTGGGATGAAAAATGGATGCCCAAGAGTTTCTCACTTACATTGTTGAGAGCAAGGCGAAGAACACGGCCAAGTCTTATCGAAATGGACTACGACACTTTGCAGAGTGGTACAAGAAAAGCTACTCGATAGAAATGCTTAATGAGATTCTCCAAGAGAGAAAGGACTCTTTGCAGAGTGAGAATCCGCAGGAGAAACGGAAATTCGAGAGGCTCGTTGAGAAATGGCACAGAGACCAGGTGAACCGTGGTGACAGCGTGAACACAGCCAGAAACAGATATGTTGCCATGGCTCAATTTTTCAAGTTCTTTGACCTAGACCTGAACACAGCTATCATACCAAGTGAGGTGAAGAAAACCATGATCTCCGAAGACGACTATCCGCTAACCATCGAAGATCTCAGGGAGATGTATCAGGTTGCCGACTTACGAGGGCGAGCAATCTTACTAATGGCTAAGGACCTTGGATTGAGGCTGTCCGACTTTCGCATGATTAGGGTTCAACAGTTGCCAAACTTGGACGCTAAACCGCCCATTCCTTTTAACATCAAAACGCACAAGGAACACGTCCAGACGAAGGGTTTCTTATCAGCCGAAACGGTTCAAGTGCTCAAACTATACAAAGAAACCCTGAAAGAGAGACGATGCTCCTACTGTCGAGGGCGGGGCTGCGAACACTGCAAAGAAACCGGGAAGAGGCCAGAATCTCCATATCTCTGGCCCTCAAATGGGGCACATCCACTTGACGAGGACAGCTTCGGAATATGGCTGAAGAACCTGGCTGAAAAGGCTGGAGTCAAAACAGGCAACCAAAAACTGACTTTCCACTGTTTCAGGCGCTTGCTGATGAGGGCTGCTATTGAAACGGGCGTGGGCTTGACTGCTGCTAAATTGATGGTTGGAAAGGCTGTAGCAAAGTCCGACGAGACCTACATTGCGAAAGCCAAGCTGGACGACGCTTTTCAGAAACTGAGCAAATACCTCAATGTCGCTGGGGTTGAAGCCCCACTTCAGCAGGAACTCACTAAAACAATCGTAAAACAACAGCAGGAGATCGCCGATCTAAAAGAAAATGTCGAAGACCTAACACGACGCTTGAACATCATGACAGAAGAGCTTGAAAAGCTAGACATAAGAATCAGATACCAACCTAGGTCATTTCCCACTGAGCAGCTCACAGACCAAGAGATTGAGGAGATCTCAAAAAGGGAGAAGAAGAGAAATAAGGAACTCAGAAAACACGACTTGGTTGAACAAGAATAATCCTCTTCTTTTTTCTACCCTCGTTTCTTTGATTGCCGCGGGTTCTTTGTTGTCGACCGCTCTTTCCAGATTTGAAGTTTGTGTTCCAGCTGGGTGTGAGATTTCGTCCAAGTTTCAAGAAATCCGTGTAAAGCTAGAGGCTATCACCGCATTAGAGGAAGAGGAAAATCCTTAGAGTCACCTACAATCCGTCTTTTTCTTCTGCAGGTCCACGCTCAGTTCCTATAGGTGTAGTAGGGACCTCGCGGACCCTAACGCCAGCTTCTCGTGCTACGTGAAAGAGGAAATAACGCCAATCGTCTGTTTCGCTCTTCGGCAGAAAACCTATCACATAGGAAATTGCCAAAAACTACTTATCTGCACAACAAGCCACTTCTTAGGCTCAGGTCGCCTTCGATAACTCAACTGGACTCACAAAAGAAAAATGGCGATGTCATCACCCGACCTGTAAACAGGATGAAGCATAACCCGATGATAGACCAGAACCTTAACTAGTATGCCTCAAGTAGCCCCCGTGGAGAATCAGTCTGTCCAGAAAGTCTTCCAGTTCCTCTCTGCAGAACTAATAGAAACTTCGAAATAACCAAGCCTGCTTAACTAGCTACTGTCTGGAAAGTGTTCGTACACGACGGTGCGATGCGGACCAGTTAAAGGCGAACATGCAAAGTCGTCTGACCAGGCAACTACTCCCGCACTAGAGAGAGAACTACTTGGAACTAGTGAAGCGAAGACAACCGACCTAGGTTAACAGGTTAGACAAGTGAACCGGTATGCAAGGTACTGTGAAAGACCTTCTGTCCCTCTCTCAGAAGACTGGCGACAGCTTGGCCCCAGTTGACACCTCAGATTGTAGAAAGTGAAAGGAACAGGAAACTTTACAGCAGTAGTAGGAGGGAGGCTCCCCCGAGTGGATATCAAGATGGACTCTTCGCATTCGCCTGGATTATTCCTATTGGAGAGAAGATGGACGAGGCGCAATTGAGCAGCTCCTCTCAGCGGACACAAGTGGTCATCTCCTCTCCGTGGGAGGCAGGGTATAGCACCAGTTAAGCCAGCGTGGTCTTGCAATGATACCTTTTTTCGCACAAACGCGATAGGTATGAAGATTCTAGACTGGTAGCAATTTCAAAAAGGCCACCTTCTCGTCTTTTTCCCACACAAGCGGATGGTGAGTGATCGCCCTCACTGCCAGTTTCACTTTTTCCACATCAAGCCCTGTGCCCTCAGCGATCTCTTCAAAATCATGATAGCCTTCATTCTGTCTCAGAAACAAAAACACTGCCAAATAAGATAGACTAGGTTCCTCTTTTTTCTCTTTAGCTTGCACATCTTCCTCCTTTTCTTGGATGCCCTCAGTACTAACTATTTTCTCCATCTTTTTCACCTCCTCTCTAGTTCCCTAACCAGTGGATCTGAAAGCCGATATTCAAATGGTTGAACTCCTCGCTGACCTGTGCTTTTCTCCCTTCTTTCAATCAGTTTGGTTTCAGTCAGAGCTTTAAGGACTTGTTTGATACGCACGGCCGACATGAAGGGCATTTCGTTTGAAAGTTCTTCAGCTGTCTTCCATTTGGGGTAGCTTAACCATAACCTCAACGCTACCCGCGGACCCCCGGGTATAGTTGACAAGAGGTCTACTAATGGAGTCTGAGACATCTTTAACCATACTAATGATATGACAAACAATATAAATAGCTTTTCGTATGAGATATAATACGATTAGGTCACGGGCGGGCACTTGAATGTCTTCTCTTGACAAAACGCACAACATCCGCGGGGGGCAATAGGCTTTGAGTAGTTTTGGGAATGATAGTTTTTTTAGGGAGAAGCCGGTTGCAACCGATGCTAGTACCAATAGCAGTCGGAGAAGGTGTTTAGCAAAGAAAAGGAAGCTCGACACAATCCTGCATGTCTTGAACGCTCACATCAATGAAGAGTTGACGCCAAAAGATATCTTCACCTATATTAAAGCCGACCCAGAACTCGAACAAGTGAATTACAATACCATCAAAGGCTATGTTCGCCAGTTACACGACGCTGGAAGAGTCCTACGCCTGAAGAGAGGCTACAAAATTAACAGAGTTGCCGAACCGACCCTAGGGGTGGGCAGTGGTGTGTGGTTTGGTGTTCATGGTGTGCGCTTCTTTTTGCCTGCTGGGAGACTGTCTGAGAGCATTCCTTCTGTGGTTGAGGGGTTTCTGCGGTTTGACTTTGTCGTCGGTAAGGAGAAGAGTCATGTGGTCGTTGATGTTGTGGTTCCTAAGGAGCATCGTTGGATTCATGGCATAGATGCTGTTTGTTGGCGTTTTGTCGTCGACTTTGTCAAGGACTACCTCACTAAATATTGCGAGGTGTCGCTTGAAGAAGCGTGGCTTGTTCAGTTAGGCATCGGCTTTGATACGATGGGTGTCCTTCTCGATGGTGTTAAGTCTGTTCGTGTGTTTGAGGCGGAACAGATTCTCGTGGAGTTGTACAATAAAGCTTGGGGTGGGAAAGGACTGCGGCGGAGTGCTCACACATTAATTCCGGTTAAGAAGTCTGAGATAGAGGCCATCCTTTTTGGGGGCCTGTATGCGTACAAGAAGGGTCAGCTTGACGAGCGACTAAACGAGAATTTCGTAAAGATGTCAAGCATAGTGAAAGAGAACAATCTTCAGGCTTTTCGCCTTTCACATGCAGTTATAGAACGTGCTAGGTTTGAGGAGACTCGGTTTAATAGCCTAGACAAGTCGCTTGAAGCCTTAGCCATGGGGCGCATAACAGACCGACAGCTACTCGAGAAGTTTTACGAGTTGGACAACAAGTTTGACGTTCTTACTCAGGGGCAACTAACCCTTGATCAACGCACAAACCTACTACATAACACCCTTGAGAGGTACTATTCGTCGAACCTTCTCATTCTGGACGGCATAGCAAGGCATCAACAAGCTCTTGCTGAGAAATTTGAGAAGGTCGAAATACATAACGATAACCGAGCGCCGCAGATACACAGCATTCCAATGGTCTCACTAAAGGATATCGACAAACCGTTTGGCGTTGTTCCAGCGCCTAGAATCGGCTCAGTGCCTTATGGGGTGATATCGAAGGTCGGTTGTCCGGACTATGTGGGCGTGCAAGCATCCAGGCTTGGTTCGCCTAGTTATGTCGACAGCGTAAGGTCTTCACCTTCTGGACCCGGTTCACCTACAGCCATGTCGGGTTCTCCGAGTTATGGGGGTGGTACCTACTATGGCTAGAGAGCCGGTCACACGGTCGCGCGCGCAAATCCTAAGGTTCCTATCAGGACACTGTTTCGAAGAGAAAACACCCCAGTGGCCAGTGATTTTCATTCTGAGCCCTCTAATTGGCGACGTAACCTTGGAAATCGACGAGGAAATCTATAAGATGGATAAGTGCTTTTACGGTTTGGATTATGGAATAAAATCCATCAACTTGCCCTATGCCTTGTTGTTGTTGAAACTCTATGGCACAGATGTAAACTTGATAACTCTTGCTCCGACAGAAGCAAACTATGGAGAAAAGGCTCGATTTCACCGACGCCTTCTAGATTTCTTGGACGAAATCGGCTGCAACATTCACGTAAACCCTTGCTTACAGTCGAAACTCATCCTAAGCAACGACCTAGCCTTGATCGGCTCATTCGACTTGTCAAAGCCTGCTCTGTACGACACGGAAGAACTCGGAATCATAGACGACACGCCTAATCTGAGAATGCTCAAGGGATATGCCCACAAAGCCATGAGTACTGGAACACCGTATGGTTTCACAGTACGTGCAAGAAAGTTGCTTCTATCTCAAGATTTTGTCACAGAAATTACGCGAGGATGGTTGTTCGAGGAACTAGTAAAACAATGCTTCAACGACGTACCACACTACGATGGAGCCGAACCAGACTCAGGACTGTTCAAAGAGTTCGTTCTTGAATCCTTGAACAGAGAAGCAATCTACGACAACGAGATAATAGGAAAGGTTGCAGCAGACTTGACTGGGTTTTATGTTAAGGCCATATTGAGGTATTTGAATCCTCAGCAACAGAAAAACATCGAAAGCAGATTACATTATCTAAAGGATACGTTTGATTACCGTGGGGAATACAAAATCGGCGAAATACTGAACTTCTTAAGCTCAAAGCTAGCAAGGGGTCGCGTTCCAGAAATCCCGTCCAGAATCGATGATTTTTCAGACAAGAAATTGAACTAACTGTCGCAGACATGAAGCGCGCGCTGGTGGCAGAAACAAGCGGGCTCGCTACTTTCTTTTTTTCTTGAACCGAGATCCAACGAATGAAAGTATCACTATTCCCACGATAATCACTATTACGACCACAAACTCGTCCCTGCCGCAGCGCGCGCGCTATAGTTTCTGAGCGCTTCAACGGCTTACTTGCCAGCTTCCTAGACTTCCATAAGACTTTTAAAGACTTCCAGATAACTAAATCATATGATTGAGCAAGTCACAGACAAAACACAGATTAACGATTTTCTAGCCGGCGTGAAGGATGCAGAGTCCTTCAACTATATTTTCACTGCACTCAGAGGCATTCAGGCGGGGAAGGAATACTATAGCACGATGTGCCCGCTCAGACTGATTCCGAAACTCTTTCTCTTCGACGAAAAGGAACTGCCGCCAAAGCTCAGAGCTCAACGCTCAATAAACCGTTCCAGAATCCCTTCTATATGCCGCTACATCATCGAAGACCCAAAGAACTATGTTTTTTCCTCAATAACTGCATCAATTGATGGGCGGGCGGAGTTCAAACCATTTGCAGAAAGTGGAGCGGCAAGCAGAGCAGGATACTTGTTAGTTCCAATGTCAGCAAAGTTTGTAATAAATGACGGACAGCACAGACGCGCGGCAATTGAGGAAGCATTGAAAGTGAGACCTGAACTTGGATCAGAGTACATTTCAGTTGTTTTCTTCATCGATGGCGGATTGAAACGTAGCCAACAGATGTTTGCAGATCTGAACAAGCATGCGTTGCGTCCCACAATGTCTCTAGGGATACTCTACAACCATCGCGACCCATTGGCCAGCCTTTGCGTCAAACTCGCAGAAATTGTACCCGTATTTGTTGAAAAGATAGACTTTGAGCGAAGCAATATCTCCAACAGATCAGTGAAACTCTTTACGTTAAGCAGCTTGTATCAAGCAACAAAAGCACTGCTAGGACCAGGACAAAGAATCAGACCAATATCCCAGCGCGATGAGCAACTGGCTATTGAGTATTGGACCGAAGTATCACGACACATTCCGGAATGGCAGCTCCTCTTGGAAGGCAGAACCACTGCCTACGAGCTTAGAAGAAGCTGCATGAATGCTCACGGTATTGCCTTGCTTGCACTTGGCTTTGCCGGAAGAGATCTTGTTAACCAGCATCCAAATAGTTGGAAGACCAAACTTCGGGGACTGGCACAAATCGATTGGTCTCGGTCAAACCTAGACCTATGGGAAGGACGAGCAATTTCCTCTGGAAGAATTGTGGCTTCTCAGAACAACATAGTCCTTGTGACTAACATTGTGAAAAAAGCACTTGGACTACAGCTTGAAAGGAATGAAGAGCAATTGGAACATAGATTGTCTATTACGATGAAGGTAGCTGGAAAATGAAAACTACGGACGTTAGCGAGTCGGACGTACGCTCTGTTTTCGACAGGAAAAGCGTACAAGAAATACATAAGGAAATCCAGGAAATCTACCTGGCAGACCAAAGACCTTGGGTGATAGGATATAGTGGAGGAAAAGATTCCACAACTTCGCTTCAGTTGATATGGTACGCCCTCGCTAAACTCCCGCCTGAGAAGCGCAAGAAGATCGTTTACGTCATATCTACAGACACATTGGTTGAAACACCTATCATGATAGACTACATCGTTAAGACTCTGAAGCACATCAATGACGCTGCTCTAAAAGAGAGCATGCCTTTCAAGATAGAGCGATTAGAGCCTCTTATTGAGCAGAGTTTCTGGGTAAACCTGATAGGACGAGGATACCCCGCGCCCCAACAACGGTTTCGATGGTGCACGAACCGTCTCAAAATCGAACCCTCTAACAAATTCATACGAGAACAGCTTTCAAAATATGGTGAAGTAGTGCTCGTGCTAGGTATCCGCAAGCAGGAAAGCGCAACAAGAGCTCAAGCCATGAGCTTGTACGAGATCAAGAACTCAGTACTCTCAAGACACTCCCAGTTTCCAAGAGCATATGTGTATACTCCAATCAAGGATTGGACAACCAACGATGTCTGGGACTATCTCTTACAAGTCCAATCACCATGGGGAAACAACAACAGAGATCTAGTCGCATTGTACCAAAGCGCGCAAGGAGAATGCCCACTGGTGGTTGACGATACCACTCCCTCTTGTGGAAACAGTCGCTTTGGCTGTTGGGTTTGCACAGTGGTGGAAAAAGAAAAGTCCATGAGGGCTCTTATCGATTCGGGCGAGACTTGGTTGCAGCCTCTTCTCGAGATAAGAGATCTTCTTGCGCAGACTCAGGATCCAAGACTCAAGCCCTTCTATCGCGAATACAAAAGGAAAAGTGGGATTGTTTCATTCAAAAGTGATGGTTCTGGAATAATCTCAAGAGGACCGTATAAGCTTGAGTTCTGCAAGCAATTGCTAACGCTGCTTCTAAAAGCTCAAACAAATGTCAGGACTAAGGGTCCAGATCCAAAAATGCAACTGATCTTGCCAGGAGAACTGTATGAAATAAGAAGGATCTGGAGGACTGAAAGAGGAGACTGGGAAGATTCCATTCCAAAAATCTACCGAGAAATAACAGGCCAAGACCTTAATTGGTCCCAAGATGACGTCGCGTTCTCATCAAAAGAAAAATCCTTGCTTCTGGAAATATGCGAGAAACATACGGTTCCAATTAAACTTGTCATGAAACTCTTTGACGCTGAGCTTCAGACCCAAGGCATGAGCCGACGATCTTCCATCTACAACAGAATTGATAGAGTTCTATCAGAAGAATGGAGGAGTGAAGAAGAGGTAATGATGTCGCGTGCCTCTGACAACGCGAATTCAAACAGCGGCAAGGTTATCCAAGCATGATGTTCAAGAGCCTACAAGTGGAGAACTTTGGCGCCTTTTCAGGCAAAACGCTTTTCGATTTGACAGTAACCAAGGCAAATGATAAGAATCAATCTGTGATCATTTTTGGAGGAAGAAACGGAACAGGCAAGACAACGCTTCTCGAAGCCATAAAGATCTGCCTGTATGGCGATTCCTTCCGCGGGAGAAAGATGCCAAGATGGATCTATCAGAGATATCTGCGACAGCACTTTCACCGTTTTACCGATGGCAAAATTAGCACAGAAGCTTCGGTCAGCATGGAATTTGAGTATGCGCGCTCAGGATACGTTGATGACTATCTGGTCAGGCGCTCCTGGATATTAGCTGGATCAGACATCACTGAAAAACTCGAGATCAAACAAAATAAGGAACCTTTGCAGGATGTGAACGAAGAGCAATGGCAAGACTTTCTAATGGAACTCATTCCTCCGGGGCTTTCGAGACTGTTTTTCTTTGACGGCGAGAAAATCCAAAGCCTTGCGAAAGGTGAGAGCGAGAATAGACATATCATAGGTTCAATAAACTCCCTTCTAGGAATAGACTTGATCGAACATCTTCAGAATGACCTTAGAATATACCTCATTAGAAAGACAGCAGCAACAGGAAGCGATGTTTCAGCATTAATCCACGACTTGAACCAGAAGAAGAAGCTACTAGATGAAAAGGTCGAAGGAATTCTGCAGCGGAGAGCCTCCTTGCAGACCAAGATTGGACGGGTAAATGCTGAAATCGAAGAACAAGAAAGACGGATTTCAATGGAAGGCGGAGGCTTCGCAAACAAGCGTGATCAATTAAAGGTCGAAGGAAAGAAGCTGGACGAGGCAATTGAGGTCTTGAAAGAGGAAATTCGCAGTCTCTCCGGCAATCTACTGCCATTTGTCTATGTTCCGGAGTTGTGTGTTTCACTCCGCAATCGTTTGGAGCATGAGGAGAAGGAGCAACAGAGAGTTGCCGCTGCTCAATTCCTGAAGATTGCCCTAGAAGATCTAACAATGGATCTTAGCAAGCTAGAGTACCTGAATTCCCTGCCGCTCTCACATGAACAGAAACATGCCATAGCGCTCGAAACAGTCAGTGAACTGAGACTCAAAATTGAGACAATGAATGGAATACCGAAAGAAATCGTTCATCCACTTTCTTCCGTGGAACGGAATGAAATCTTCAGATGGATCGAGGCTTCTTTAACCACTATTCCATCACGCCTTATGCAGCTCTCGACGCGACTGGCAAATTCTGAGAAGGAAAAAGAAAAGATTGCAGACTTCATCTTCCGAGCCCCCGCAGATGACGCCCTGCGCCCTTTGTTCGAGAAACTCGGGAAACTCCATGAAGAATTCGGAATGCTTCAACAGCAGATAAAGACGCTAACTGAGGAAGAAAGTAGGAGCAAGTATGAAGCTACTCTTGCATCTCGAGAGCTCTCGAAGGCTCTGGAAGAAAAAGCAAGTTTTGATAAGCTTTCGGAGCATCTGCAACTAGCATCGAGGACGCAGAAAGTCCTGGAAGAGTATCTCAGACGTCTTAGACAAGAAAAAGTAGCTGAATTCAGTCAGAACTTTCTAGACTGCTTCAACTTTCTTTTCAACAAAAAGAACTTCATTAACAAAGTCAATGTCAACTCACAGAATTTCGACATTACTCTGATAAGCGGGGACGATGTAGCCATCTCCAAAGCAGAGCTGTCTGCAGGCGAAAAGCAAGTTTACGCAATCGCCCTGCTGTGGGCCATAGCTAGAACATCAGGACGCCAGCTCCCGTTCATAATAGACACTCCCCTGGGACGACTCGACATGGAGCACAGGATGAACATGATGACAAATTTCCTTCCTCATGCATCTCATCAGATGATAGTATTCTCGACTAATACTGAGATAGACCAAGTGTTCTTTAGTCAACTGCAACCCTACATCTCACGGGCATATCAATTGGAATATGATGTACTGAGAGGCCAAACGAATGCTAGAGAAGGCTATTTCTGGGAATCAGATCGGAGTGTTGTTGTCAATGAGCTTCAATAGGATAAGAATCAGCAAAAGTGCTACAGTTCGTTTGTCTATGCTCAAAGGGAGGACAGGGCTTACCCCCAATATTTTGTGCCGAATTGGCTTCTGCCTCTCTCTAGGGGATCCTTCCATACCAAATCCCGCAAACTATGATGAAGAGGGGCAAGAGTTCAATAGATACACGTTGACTGGGGAATGGGACAAGCTCTTCATTGCCTTGCTGAAAGAAAGACTTCTGAAAGATGGACTCGATATCAACAAGGACCTTCTGCCGCAGTTCCGAGCACACCTGAACAGAGGCGCCATAACTCTCTTCGACAAAGCAAAAGACCTCGGAGACCTTTGTGAGCTTCTACCCTCGAGCGTGACAAACGGATGAAACTCCCCATATACTTGGATTCTCAATCCACTACTCCGGTCGATCCTCGTGTCCTTGAAGAAATGTTGCCTTTCTTCAACGAACGGTTTGGCAACGCAGCTAGTATTGATCACAGTTATGGTTCTGAGGCTGCTAATGCCGTTGAAAAAGCGCGACAGAACATCGCTCGTTGCCTCAATGCACGCTCTGATGAAATAATATTCACGAGTGGCGCAACGGAATCCAACAACATAGCGATTCTAGGAACCCTTTCGAGAAACGAAGGCAAGAAGGATCACATAATAACTTGCGTCACTGAACACAAATCTGTCCTAGACACATGTAAACACTTGGAGACGGTTGGAAAACATGTAACATACGTGCCCGTCGACAAATATGGAACAATAGATCTGGGAAAACTCGAAGATGCAATTCAAGAAAGAACCGCACTGATTTCGGTGATGGTTGCAAACAATGAAATTGGAACAATAGCTCCAGTTGAAGAAGTCGGTGAAATTGCACACAAGCATAATGTTCTGTTTCATACAGATGCTGCACAAGCGGCTGGCCACATTCCATTAGACGCGCAGAAGATCAAGGCAGATCTGGTTTCAATTTCTGCACACAAGATGTATGGCCCGAAAGGAGTCGGTGCACTATATATCAGACAGGACAACTTGGCTGCCAAACCGCTCCCCATAATTTTCGGAGGCGGACATGAAAAGGGAGTCAGATCAGGCACGTTAAATGTTCCCGGCATCGTGGGCTTTGGCAAAGCGTTTGAGATTGCTCTCAAGGAAATGCAAAAGGAGGGCAATAGATATGAAAAGTGGGTTAAACAAATGCTGGAGGTTTTTCAGGACAGAGCTAAGCCTGTGGAACAGAATGGCCACCCGCAGAAAAGGCTCAATCACAACCTCAACGTATCATTCGATGGAGTTGAGAACAAGGCTCTAATACACACTTTGTCTACCAAATTGGCAATTTCCACAGGATCCGCCTGCACGACTCTAAACGTTGAACCCTCTCATGTCATACTGGCTCTAGGCTTCGGTTTGGAAAGAGCGCATTCCGCTATCAGACTTGGGCTTGGAAGGTTCAATACAGAAGAAGAGATCGAGTTTGCAGCAGACTCAATAGTCTCAGCGGTAAGCAGATTACGCAAGATCAGATCCATAGGATAGCAAGATATGAAGCACTTTGAGAAAAATCACCGCGATTTCCCAACAAAGCTCGCATACCACGAATATCTGAAGGAAGGTCTCTATAGGATCCTTAAAGAGAAAATGCCTGACGTCGACTTTGTAAAGGAATATCCTCCAAATGAACCATCAGGTATTGACATAGTTGGGCTCAAGCGAATACTTGGCAGGAGGATAGAGATAATCGCCGTTGAAGTCTTGGGAATTGCAGAAGAAAGGGTTCTAACACAAGGCGGGGCTATTTCATCAGGTTCCAAAGGAAAAATAATGACGGACATATCCAAATTGCTTTTTAGAAGCAGTGCCCCGCTAAAAGTACTGGTTTTTTCTACAACTGAGGTCAGAGACATCATGAGAAGAATGAGAGAAAGAAACCTGAGGCGCGGTTATCTAAATTGGCAGCAAATAGAGTTCTACGAAGTAAATGAGTTTGTTGAGAAAATCTAGTTCAGCAGATTTGCAGGCGATGCTGGTTCCACCTTTTTCGGAAAGCACAAAAATGAATATGCATAAAGGTAATAAACTCATGTTAGTATCTGACCTTTGATTTGCCTTGCAAGTCAAACTGACATTGCAGGTTCATCGAAGGCATGCGCTAAATGAACCCAAGGAGAAATGCCGGCAACAGCTTGTTCAAGACTACTGGTTGGAGGTAGCTTGCTGAGCGAAGAATACGATTTAGGGTTGAACGTACTTCAGCGGATGATTACCAGAGGGTTCGAGTCACATGTCAGTGATGAACTCGAATGCATGGCCTACAATGTTAGCCTCGACTTGATTGTCAGATTGTATGAGAAATATCCACAACTGAAGAGAATATCGATCTGGTCTAATTCAGAAAGGATAACATACTCTCCTAAGAACAAAGCGAAAATTCTTCAGCTGATCACAGACGATCGTATAAAGTTTTTTCACATCCCTGAGAACATTAATGCAATTCATGCGAAACTATATCGTTTCAAGAAGGATGGTTCCGTTCAGTTTCTTGCAGTGGGATCGCCTAATTTTTCAGAGAATTCAAACCAGAACTTTGAATCGTTGATATATGTTCTTGACCGTGATACTTGTGACAAAATATGGAACCAAATACCGAAGCTGTACCTAGATCTAAGTCTCTCTCCTAAGGAGACAATCCCACCTCAGCTGTATCAAGTCGAACCAATAGAAACAAAGATTGATCCAAAGTTTCTGGAAGGCCTTTGGAAACACCAGATCGCGGTCTTGTCGTGGTTGGTAAACAGGCATTCTTCGATAGTAACAATCCCCCCCGGAACTGGAAAGACCGACATTGCTTTCAGATATCTGAAGTACTTATTTGAAAAGGATGAAAGACTCTCGGCAATCGTGCTGGTGCCAACAACCACGCTCATTGAGCAATGGAGAAGGCGTTTGTCGAAGGTGGACATTCTGAATCTAGAGTGGGGTACAGATCTCAGTGACATGGGTGCTTATTTTGCCGATCCATACCACAAAGTTCTTGTGACACTATATTCAAGGTTTTTTGAACAGTATAGAGAATATCAAAGGAAAGCTCGTATACTGGAGCCAAACTTGCTGCTTGTTCTTGACGAATGCCATAGTTGCTATGGACGTTTGCCAGAGCTGTCAGAGTTCAGACCTATGATTGAATCCTCTGGCGGAGAAACATATTCGATTGGTCTGTCTGCGACTATAGACTCGTTCAGAAAATCAGAAGTCAACGATTTCATTAGTTTGATGGGAGGCAGTGAAAGCATGTACGAGATTTCTCTGCAAGCTTTTTACTCACATTGGAATGGGCTCAACCAAACACCAGTTTTGAAGCAAATAAGGTACACTCCTATTAGATATTACCTCACCAATGCCGAAATGGATAAGCTCAAGGAGCTCAGCAAGAAAGTTGCCATTCAGATGGGAAAAGAGACTCTTTCTGGTCCTAATGAGGCTACTGCTGCCATAAAGCGAGCGATGTGGCTGCGCGGACTTGAAGGTGGAGTACATTCCCTCCAACAATACATCATGACTCACCTTGATGGTTTCGCGCAGAAGTCAACCATCATTTTTGTCCAAACAAATGAAATCGCTGAGAGCCTACAGAATTTCATTACGCAACAAGCTGGGTGGAATCCAGAAACATCGATCTACATTTATGATTCAACGAGGAACGATGAGTATCGCTCTTATGCCTTGACTCAATTCAAGAAACATGTTGGATTCTGTCTGATTTCTGAAAGAATGCTATCTGAGGGATTTGATTTGCCTAAGGTTGATATGGTCGTTTTGCACGGTTCGCATAAGTCTCCGAGAGATTGGATTCAAAAGATCGGTCGAGCAATTCGATATGACCCTGATGATCCTGATTCTGTAGCCGAAATAGTGGACATTGTTTTCTGCGACGCTACCGGAGAACCGCTACCTTTAGAAAGAGAGAGATACGAATGCTTGATGTCCATTAGTCAACTGAGGTGAGAAGATTGGGGCATGATAAGCAGGTTGTCATTCAGAAAAGAATTGATGAGGTTATGAAAGAAGAATTCGACAAGATGATCAAGGAGTCTAGCAAGGATCCCTTGTTGAGATTGCTGCTTGAAGGTAGGATTGCTTCAATGTCAATTAAAGAAATCAGGGATCATCTCAAGGGGAAGGAACATGAATAGTATACATTTCTCATTGATAAAAGTCGCTGGTTATAGAGGCCGGAATTTCACACTGAAAACAAACCCCAGAGGTCAAAACACTGTCTTCATAATGGATGGAAATACCGGAAAGACTACCATCATTGAGCTGTTGCGTTGGTGTTTTGGGCACAGGGAAAGAGAAGCAAACGGCACATTCAAACACATGTGGGCAAATCCTGCCCACCTTTTAGACGACACCAAGGAAGGGCATCAAACCTGCGAGGTAACTATCCAGTTTAGTGCTCTGGACGACCAAAAGCATGAGCACTTCTTCCAGCTAGAAAGAGTCGCCGAAGGACAACATGACGACACCCGTCCACCGCTCAACGAAAACATATCCAGCGTTAAAGACACGCTGGAGATTGACCATGGAATCAGCGTATTGACTGGCGACGCCGTATTTGACTATGTTTCTCAGGAATTCAGGTTCAATGAGTGTGCCGAATATTTCTGCTTTGACGGCGAAAAAGCTCGTGAAGTGATGCAACTTGCGTCAGATTCCAAGAATATCAACACTTTGCTTGCGTTGGTCAACCGTCGGACAACGCACCCCAAACTTGAGGAATACAAACAGAGGCTTAACGGACTTGGAGAGAGGGTTCTTGAAGAAGCGAAGGCTCGCATAACTGACAGAGCATTGGAACTGAACATGAGCAAACTCAACGGAATACTGGGCGACATACGATTAGCTGAGAATCAGCTAAACAGTTTCGACAATGAAGTCGATGTTTGTCGGCTTGCTCTTTCGCGTCTCGAGGACGAGAGGCAGCAGACTCAAAACCAAATCACAACAACCAAAGTGAACGAGTTAGTCGAGAGAAACAAGTATGAGGTTGAAAAGAAGATAGTAGCTGAAAGGCTTTCACGGGAACGAGATTCTATCTACGAAAATAGCGAAGACTGGATCTCTGCATCTACTGCAGACGAGATTAATCAGATAAAAATGCAGGTCAAGGAGAAAGGGAAGCTCCCCGAGCCCTACAGACGTGACCTGATTGAAACTTGTTTGGCATGCAGAAAATGCGAAATCTGCGGGCGCCCGCTCGATAAGACTTCGGAAGAGCGTATCAAGAAACTTGAATTGCAGGTTGCTCCACACAGTGTTCAAGTTTTTCTCTCTTCAAACCTCTTGATAAGTCCTTCTTCTCTGAATGCAGAAAGCAAGTATAATAGTATCATGAAGTTGGTTGCTCAAAGCGACCTTCTCGACGTCAAAATCAAGGGCATCAAACTATCTGAAAAGGACACGGAGTTGATTGCCAAGAGGGAATCATTAGATAAACAGATTTCAGCGTTGAATGCGCAAATAGCCACGCTTGAACGAGATATTGGAGATCGCAAAATGTGGATCACTGATCTAAAAGGCAAAGCCAAAGAGCTGCAAGAAAAAAGTGAAGCTTTGAAAGAGAACAAAATAATACTTGACAAGATTGATGAGTCAATTAAGATCATTGAGGACGCAGAAGAAAAAATAAAAAACAAAGCCACCGAGATCATAAGCAGTGTAATCTCCGAAGGTGTTTCATCAATACTCGGCACGAAGTTCTCTGCCAGATTCACACAGGCGGAAGGCCTGATGTTGGGTGAAGATGGTTTCTATGGAACTGAGAAGGGCGGGTATTCAGGACGACTTGTTCTATCCTATTGTTTTGCTGAGGCCATGACGGTTGTGGGGCCGATAATCGTTGACACACCTGCCGGAAACATCGGAACTCCGAGAGAGAATTTGGCTTCTCATCTCGTTGCGAATCATAATCAGGTTGTATTACTTTGTTTGCCAACGGAACTTACGAATTTTGCCAATATCATCTCGCAAAAAGAGCCGATCACAATAAATAACATGAAGATGTGATCTCACGACCAAGATTAAGGGAACAATTCAGGTTACAGAGCGCCCATATGAGATCCTGAACATGACCAAGATTAAGGGAACAATTCAGGTTACAGAGCGCCTGTATGAGATCCTGAACATGATTTCTGAACAGAAAAAGAACAGGGAACCAAGTGGACACCTGGCCAGATTCGCGCGCTTGATAGATCCGGTGATTATCGCTGCTTTCTATGGTTTATACAAGTCTCGAGAGTTGCCGCCTTTAGAAGAGGAGGAGATCAAACTGGACAACTCATATGAATTCAACGTAGATATTAGCGATTTCACAGACATTTTCAATCATTTCCTCTTCTGTCTTTGGGTTAAAGAGAATGGTTTGCCGGACGAATCGAAAGACATGATGAAATATCGACAGCAGCTCTATCACTTCATTTCCAAGCTGCTAGATGGCAAGTATTTTTTGGGTGTTATTCTTCCTTTCTATCTGAAAAGGGCAGATGAAAGTGAAAGTGAGAGCACATCTTCATTCTTGCACCGGCTAGCCAGTAGTGATAAAATTGGCATTGTACTACAAGACTATAGTCCAGAATTCCTCGCAAAAGAATTCAGTTTGATTCAAAACGAATTCATAAGTGATGTCATTGCTCCCCTAGGCGGAAGCGCGCGCGCGTAAATGTTAAAAACCCATGCGTACACGCGGCAATGTTGGTTGTTTATGCCTGAAGACCGACCTCAAGCCAGCAGAACTAAAGCTAGGTTAGCGCGCGCGGCTTGGCTTCATACTCAATCTGACTTGTAGCAGATACTAGATCCGGCGGCACAAAATAACGGCTCACAGTATCGACTCCGCGTTTAGTCTATGGAAGTTGGGATAAAAGGCTTCGCACGGCGCGCTAGGGCGTTACTAAATTGGTGTAAAATGTTGAAGAACAAGCGTGTGTATTACGATCAGACCTGAATGTTTCCTAGCGCGCGCGTCTTTGAGGTTTGTTCGACAGTCGAGATGACTCTGCTACCGCTGGGTATCGAGCAGCCGCCGTGCCAGATGACGACAGAAAAGCTGTCGACAAGCTCAGGTTAATGTTTAAGCGGGAAAAGATGAGCGCGGCTGACATTTCACGTTGACGTTACTATCGTATGTACGTGTATGGCCACTGTTGCCAGAAGAGTATTCCCATCGTGAGTGCTGCGGTTTTCAGTTTTCTTGAGTCTATCAGCAGCGTCACGTTTTCAGCACGCACACGCGCGCGTCTAAGTTGTAACTATTATCCCGTAAATTCGTATAGCAACTGTTGCCAGAAATAGCAGGCCCATTACTAGGGCGGCATACCTGAGTCTTCTTACGTTTACAAGCAGGGTTGCTGGTCCATCGTATGATGAGGCTAGCTGCGCGGCGATTAACAGAATTATGGCGGCTGCAGCGAGCCAGAGGCTGATGCTCCAGAATGTGAATGGAGGCAACGGCAGCTTTTATTCCCCCAGTATGTGGTACTGGATTATTGTTGTTTTGCCGTCTGGGCTCTGTTCTTCTTTTTCCAGGGTTACTGGTTTTCCAGCGGCTTTTGCGAGAGCGCAGGCTATGGTGCTTGAGAATGGGCAGCCGACGGCTTCGTGTGCTTTTTTGAGTTTTCTGGTTTCCTCGCAGAGATCGTTGAAGATGTGGTTTGTTGCTTCGATAGTTACGTTGTTGTCTTTAACGGTGACGATGGTGGTTTTGGTTATTTCCAGTTCTTCGAACAGTTTGGGAAGCTCTCTTGTTAGTTGGTCAAGGCTGATTTCTGTGAATGATTTTCCCATTTGTTTCTCGAAAAGCTTAGACAACGCTAAGCCGGGGGGTGTTAAAAACAGCCCCTTTGAAGTTCTCTGCGCGCTCCCTTCGGGTATGTCTTCTTGTTTTGGCAGGGTTTCTGTGCCGTTTGCTGGGATGAAAATGAGGCTTGACTGGTAGTCTTTCAGCAGTTTCGGGGGTAAGTATATTGCTTTACTGTTGAACGCGGTGATATCTAACATTTCCTCGAAGTTTTTTGCCAGCGAAGACGATGCTGCCGTCAACAGTTCCAGCTTCACGTACTTGGTCGGCATGATTAGCAATAGCAAGGCGCCCCACAGGGTCAAGCCCAGCCCCACCAAAGCCGCAACGTACGAGCCATAAGGAGCAGACGCCAACAAGAAGGCAAATCCGCTGAGTAGCATTATGAGCCCGACTGTCTGAGAAATTCTGGCACCAGTCATTTTTGGCCATCCAATCCTAATCACCCAATCGTCTCCCACTCTTCTGATTCCCAGTCTGTCACTTCCTTTGTTGCTTTCAAAATTACGGTTATGAAACATTGCGCGCGGCGCGCGCTAAGTCTAAAGGAACCTGCACTGTCTAGTCCTCCAGCATTCTGTATTCGATGGTTGTCTGGTCTGACGTGGTTTCTTCTTTTTGTATGACTGTGGGTTTTCCGGTTGCTTTGGCTAGGACGCAGGCCAGTGCATGGTGAGGGGGCAGCCTAGTGTTTCATGTGCCCTTTTCAGCTTGCCTGTTTCTTCACAGAGGTGTATGAATATGTGTTTGGTGATTCTGACGGTTGCGGTTGTGTCGTTTGCTTCTATGCTTGTGCTTCTGGATATTTCCAGCTTCTCGAACAGTCGTGGCAGTTCTTTCTGGAGAATGCTCAGGTTGGTTTCCGTGAATGAGACGTTCAGTTCCTTCTCGAAAAGCCATGACAAGGCCAGGCCGGGCGGAGTAAGATAGATGCCGTCTGGCTTCTTGGAGTAGAGTTTCTCCATGTCCACTTCTTCAGCGCGCGTGCGCGCGGTAAAGAGAGAATGCCTTCGTTAACAACCAGTTTCGTGTGTGCCCGCTCCATAAAGTGATGGGTTTCCCGAAATCTGTCTTGAAATCTGACATGCGATAGGATTTTCGGCCACTTCGCCCCATATCGTACATCAAGAATCCTTTCCTCGCGTAGTGCTCTATGATGTTCCAGTGCGCGAAGTTGTTAGGTCTGAAGTTTTGATATTCGTAAAGAAAGCCTCCGGCACAGTACCTGGCGACTCCTTCCCCTTCGAACACCGCATATGCTCCAATAATCTTTTCGCCGACACCTACAAAGTATGTCTTGCAGAAATCAGAGTTAAGATAACCCACAAGAATTTGCTCCTTGGTCATTTTAAAGCCTTTTCGAGATGCGGTCTGTTCATACACGTCCATGAACACCTCATCGCAACTTGCTTTGGCCTCCGTAAACCAAGCTCCTCTTTTCCTCGCCTGACGAACAGCATTACGATTGTGCTTTCTCAGACTTGCCCATATCTTTCCAACACTGTCCGCTCCATCAAAGGGAATCCTTACCGACTGCGACCCACTGTTCAAGAACGACTTGGGCAACTCCCAACTAGATTCTCGAACCTCACAATACATGCCTTTGAGAGTTGACGTCGGTATCTCTGTTGAAGGATATGCGCAAGAGGCATAAGTCAAGCCAAACTTGCGCCTTACTAAGAAGAGATTTCCCTCCCTCCACTCAGACTGGCAACCACGTTTTTCCCAGAACTTCGCGTACTTCTCCGTTTGAAATGCGTCCCTCATCACTTACAGTCGCCTTTCTTCCGCATCAAATGCGCCCACGCTCAAGTTGAAATAGCGCGCGCCATGAAAACTTTTCTTTTGCGATAAACAAGATACCGCGCGCGCTTCTTGCAAGGCCAGTCTTATTGAACAAAGAAAAGCTCTGACTGCTTCACTATACGTGAAGTGCCTTTCAAAGATTACTCTCGACTTGAGACCCATTTGCCTTCTAAGATCTGCGTTGATCACCAAGTTTCTGATGGTGTCATAGAGCGCTCTAGAGTCCTTTTCTCGAACAACGTAACCGTTGACACCGTTCCAGACAGCATCCAAAGCACATCCAGTAGCGAATGTTGCAACCACCGGTTTGCCAGCAGACAACGCCTCGACAACACCCAAAGCCCATTCCTCGGGAGTCTCTAATGTAATCGATGGATATACATAGATGTCTGCGGCTATGAAGTATGCTGGTTTCATGCTTTCTTTCACCATTCCAGTGAACACCACGTCTTGGTTCAGTCCCTTATTCGCACACTGCCTCTGTAGATTATCCAGTTCAGGACCATCACCAGCAATAATCAAAGCGGTATTTGGGATTTCTTTCTTGAGCTTTGCAAAAGCCTCGATGAGATAATTGATCCCTTTTCTTTTGATCAATCGGCCAAAATACAATAGGATCGTGTCTTTCACGAGTCGCTTTCTTAGTTTTCCCGCAGAGTAGGTTGTTTCTGCGCTTATTTCTACTGCACTAGTGTAGAATGGTACAACATGAATCATATTCGGTCTAATTCCGGCTGATTGCCAATAAGCCTCGACTCTTCGACCCGGAACTATGAGCACCGTAGTCCTGTGGACAAGCCACAAATTGACAGGCCAAGACAGTCTTGCTGCAAGAGTCTTGGGCCAATACCAATGAGTTTCTTGGAGTAGAATCCGAGTGCGCAGTAACTTGCCTATCACAAAAGCGAAAAATCCTTCAATGTGAGGAAAACCTGTAGTTACGAGCAAATCAGGTCTGTGCCTAATAAGATGTTTCGCAATCCTGCCTGAGAATCTAAGCTTGTATGGCAAGGATGCTTTGTAACCTATGTATCTGAAAATGAATGGTTCGGTCAGAAAGGAAATATCGAGAATATTTGATAGCCTTTTTTCAAGATACAAATGCAAGCCATCCTTGGGAGTATATATGTTTCCCCCAGTTGCAAGTGTACCTTGTACGCAGATCCACGCAATTTTTAGTCGTCGATTCATGTCAAGAACCATCCATGGGATCGTCAAGCATGACACGTGCAGGGTCGTCAAGATTTAGCGCGCACCTAGGTCTACATCGCGCGCGCTAGACTCAAAGCCTGACTGATTTCGAGTGATCTTTCCATTCTCATCGAAAAAGAGACTAGTAAATGAAGATACTTGCTTTTTGATTTTCGAAACTGATTCTATGGAAGAGGGCTAACTGAAGTTATGTTCAAGAATATGTAAGATTCGCCATTGCAATATATCGTACTGCAATTCTCAAGAGCGTTCTGCAGAAGATTCTCGTTTGAGAGAGCATCTTGAGCAGAGCCAAATGTTAGGGCGTGTGCGTCTGTTCCCACTTGCGATAGCATTAGAATGTAAGCTGAGTTAGGTGGAGTTTCTTTGGTTAATAGCGATTGTGTATGGGTATCTGTCAATCCTAGAATTTGTGATTGCGTTACTACGTCAGTTTCAATTCTCAGAGCAAAGTCATATGTCGAAAGGAAAAGAATTGCTGAACGAGAGTAAATCGTGTTGAATTCTCTCCAGTCAACTGCGTAGAAGTTCCCGCTTTCTGTACTAACAACCGGTATCAGAGGTTGCCACACATATGTTTCTGCAATCGATACTAGAATTAGTGAGAAGACCAAGGCTACTGCAACCTTCTTCATCAACTGGCCTTTGTGCCTGTAGCAGAGAAAGTGGTAGAGGCTCGTTCCGACAAAGAGTGGAGAAACTGCCGCCATGTATATCAATCCCCTGTCTTCAACAGAAGAATGGATCAAGAAAGACATTAGGAACATGAGGGCAGCAATTGCCAAAGGAACTGCTGCAACCGCGTACATTTTCTCCAATTTGATGTTGTTTCGTGGAGTTGTAACGATGATTAAACCACCTACTGCTGCAAGGGACACCATTACTACATCTCGGGATAGTTTGACAAATAGCACTTTGAATTTTCCAAGCATCGTCAAAGAATAGAAGCCACTATAGAAGGTTGTCGCGGGAAGGACGTGGGGAGGAGAAATAACCGAGGCAACCAAATCCTTCAATAGGGAGGTTAGGGTTGCGAAATTGCTTCCTGAAGCTAGCGTAAGATGAGCGAAGGCCAAGAACACGAAAATCAGCCCCACGATTAGGGGAAAATTCGAAAATCCAGTCAACCTTTTTGAACTTGAGCGTTTCTGGGAAAGCTGAAGAACTAGCAATATGATCACAGATAATGACAAGAAAAATGATGTAAAATCATGAGAAATCACTACTGCCGCCCCAGTAAGTATTGCAAGTATCGACAGTCCAATATCACTCTGCCCGATCGATAGAAGAATAAGCAGAAATACGAAGAACGCATAAAGATAAAACACGCTAATGGTTCCACTGTATATGTAAGTTGTAGGCCAGATGATCGCGGAAGAGACTATAATCAGTCTCGCCAAATCGTTGCTAGCCTCAACTTTCCGAAGTACAAAATACAGAGTCAACGGAACCAAAAGCGGAGCTAAAACGAGGAAAACCTTCATCGCATCCGCTGTATTGAGACCCTCGACCTGTGATAAGGACGAAACCAGACTTTGAAGGCCGAACGTAGTACCGTACTGAACCGCGTAAACTCCAGTTGTGGGCACAAAACCCGAACTTGTGATTCCATTTATGAAGGAATAATGCCAGAGCGGATCATAAAAACCCAATATGAAATCGTATTTGAGATTTGGTACCAAGTTCAATGCCAGCAAGAAAATTGAAGTCAAAATTGTAACATGTTTCAGGTCCTCCATGAAGATGGCATTTATTGAGTAAACGAGAACAAAGAAGATGAAATATGGAAGAATACCATCAAGGATCCATGCATCAACTATGTCCTTCCGATGCATAATTGTCTGAAGAATAAGAATTGACAGTGCAAGAATGAACAACAACAACAAGAACCAGTTCATTCTGTTACATTTCTTGCTGGGACTCAAATCTCCTCGTCCTCCGAAACATAGTCTGCTAGCGCGCGCAAATGAGTTTGTCGAATCGTCGCGCGCGCTTCGAGACTGTGAAAGAAACTTATCCAAGGACACCATTGTAGAAAGATTTCCCAATCTTTCTTGTTATGTAGTTCCTCGACGGACACGTTTGTCATAATAGGGGACCACTGAAGTGTACGTTCGTGAATGTCAATCTATCTAAGAACAATCAACACTGATTTATCTGGCATACATTCAGTCGTTGCACTCGATAGGTTCTAACTTCCGCTTATAGTCTTTTCCTGTCGCTAATCAACGGGTTCTTAGTGTGCGCTGATCTCTGATAGACCAAGGTGACCTAAAACATATTCATTTGTCTCACTGACAGACTGGGTAGTTGTATCTATATGCAATAATCTGTCCGAAAGCTTTTTGGAACAAAGAAGAAGCAGCGTTCGCTGAACCTGCAGGTATTCAGCCTTTTCATTTGGGCTGCCTCTGAGTTCCCATCTTTCTCGTAAAACGGTTTGACGCGCATCTAGAAAAATAATATCCGTGAACCAACGTGAACTGAGAATCTTGCACAAGAATCTTATCGCTCCGATCGCAACGCCTGGCGACAACCCCACTGCCTCACTGATGTAAACGTAATCGGTGATGATTGCTGGCAGATACTCTTCGACAAGTACGATGTAACCCCTTCTTAAAGGCAGTGCTACATCCCAGAGGAATTTTGCAGAAATGCTGAAAGCGTCAAGAACAAGCCACAGTCTAAACAGCTTTTTCAGGATAAGCGGCCGGTGCTCGATTAATACTCCAATTGTAAATGGGTTTCTCTCATCGCTTACCAGGATGCGCTGAACAGCGGTTGTGAGCAGATGTGACAGTAGATGGTTTGTTTTTAGGGTGGAGACTTTGGTCTTGATGCCCTTTCTGCGCAGTCTGTACGCGAGAAGCTCCATCTGAGTGGATTTGCCGGCACCTACGGTCCCTACGAAAACCACGAGTCTTGGTCGTCTCTTCACAAATCTCACAGATCCTGCCAGTATGAAGTCTTTTACTCAAACGATTTTCTCCATTGGTGCTTCAAGAAGGAACCAGAAGCCTTCAGTCTTGTGAGATATGCCGGGTGTTCCACAACCTGCACGTAATGGTTTTCGACATCATTCCTGTTTGAGTCAATCAAAACTGTCGTTTCTATCATTGAAAGTGCCGCCAGACCGTCTTCTTCATTGCTTATAGGGTGAAATTCAAATTCGGGACTGCATCCCGTTTTGCACAGATTCCAAGTGTTCAAAGTCTTCGAAAGAATGATTGAACCTCCACCCGTCGTCATGATCCAAAGTCCGTTTTTCAGCCTTTTCAGATCTGATGCCTGCAGAACGTCAGTAATACCTGTTACGTTTTTTGGTGTCAAGTGTATTGCACGCCACCTGTTTTGATCGGGTTGCCAAGTCAACAAGCCTTTGCTCAATCCACTGTCCATCCCAAAAACCACGAGTTTCTCCGATATCTCGATTGGCAAGCATTGATAGGCTCCCCTGTAAAACACTTTCCAAGTGTCTCCATAATCTTGGGAAACGACGATCTTTGACGAATTACTATCGCCCAGGGTCGCAATAAGAGAACGTCGATACTTATCATAGGCAACACAGTGAAAATGTCTAGCTTCCTTGTCGATCTTTAGAGACGTTATAAGCCGCGTCCAGTTATTTCCGCCATCTGATGAACGGTATATGCCTGAACAGTGTGGGCCGTATTCTTGAACAAAAAGCGTTCTTGCATCGGCTTCGACCATATGCCAAAAAACATTGTTGCTTTCCATCCCTCTCAACACAGTTGTCCACGATCTGAGGTCATCGCTTGTTAGAAGTCTATCGTCAACTCCCAGGTACCATCTGGACTCTATCATTTTGAGCATGGAGACATTTCTCCCCTCAAAATCTGCCAGCTTCTGCCACCCCTTCAATTGCGTTTTTTCACTGTCCAAATCTAGAAGACGCAGAACAAGTTTGCTAGATCGTGTTTGAGATCTGCCGTCACATTGTGCCATTATGAGCTCTTCTGTTGTGATCCAAGCGCATGTGCTCGGCGTCTTCAAATCGAAAAGTCTCATGCTTGGTTCCCTCACACTTACAGTGAATCTACTTCGCTCAGCAACTGTTAGAGGCGTTCTCTAGCGCGTCCATGATACGTGTTAATCTACACTGTCTAGAACTTTGATTAAAGATTTCACGGCGGTTTTGTTGGTGAATTTGTGCAGAACCAATTCTCTGTTTTTGTTTCCAAGTCTGTGTGCGTCTTCTGAATCCAATTCTAACGTGAAGGACAAAGCTTCTGCAAATTCATCTGTGGCTTCGGGTTTTACAAGTTTTGCGCCTGCGCCTGCGCCGTCAACGATCTCTGGGATTCCACCAATGTTTGAAGCGACGACCACTTTTCCGTATAGCATGGCTTCTATCAATGCGTAAGGAAAGGGTTCAGGGCTGAGCGAGGGGACGACGACAACTGACAAGTTTCTCATGAGTTTTAAGATTTCTTCACGCGTCAGTTTCGGGTAAAAGATGATTTCGACGCCGTTTTCCAGAACTCTTTTTCTGATCAAAGGAGACGTCATCGCCATGTGCAGTTGCGTGTTTGATTTGGGATGAAGCTTGATTACCGCTTCAACAAGAGAAGAATAACCTTTAACGTAGTTTTTGCCTCCAAAATAGCCGATTCCGATGCTTTCAGATTCGATCAGAGGGCAATTGGGAATTGGATTATAAACCATGTGGCTTTTCCCTTTTATCCAGGGATAATGCGTCAACGCCATTTCCATTTGGGCCTTGCTTACGAAAACGAGCGCGTCGGCAGAGACAGGCAGCCTGCCAAGATGCTGGCCGAAAACCTCGTTGACAAAGCAAGAAGCGAACAAACTCGCGCCTCTGCTTCCTTTCTGGATCATTTCGTGAAGCATGAACGATCTGCCCGTGGAACTGCCTATCCTCCGCTTGTCAAAGTTGTACATCAGCGATGTTGGACACGCCAGGAAATTGTTGTGCATGTGAACAACAACGGCTTTCTTGTGTGCCTTCGCAATGGGTACAGCAGTGTACCAGCATCCTGGAATGTATATCAAGTCAGACTCTGCTATGATTTTGTTGACGAACCTGCTCGCAACTATGTTTGCATTCACTAGCGTAATGTATCGTCCCTTATCAATAACGCGGAAAGGATATCGGTACACCTTGACTTTTTCATATAAAAACTCTGAATAAAGCTCGTTTGGAAACTGTCGAGTGATGACGGTAACTTCAAACCCATTTTGGACCAGCAGTTTGGCGTAAAGCCAAGTTGCAAGTTCCGCTCCGCCACCATTCGGGTAAAACAGTTCAGAAAACATTAGCACTTTCATTGAAGCGATTCACGCCTCTATCAAAGCAAGAATGCTTTTTTGAATGCTTTCGACGGAACTGTTTGTCGTGTCAACAGTTGTCACAGGGAGGTCAAACGCCAAGACTAAGCTTCTATATGCTGATCTGTAGTAGTTCACAAGCTCCTCGGTTAATGGTTCATCTTGTTTTCTTGACAGTATTCTTCCTGTGTCCGCATCGAGCTGGATCAGCAAGGCCTTCTTGGGAATCAGTCTCATCAGCAGTCTTGCCGTGTATCCAAACATGAGTCCTCGATCGTCGAGGAAATATGAGAGCACGGCCAGAGTGTCAATCACATACCTGTCACAGACTACCGTGAAGCCCATCAATGACGGAAGCAACACTCTGTAGGCCACAGCAGGCATTAGGCTGAATAGTTCCAACATTTTCCATGGTTTTCGAATCCTTTTTTTCAAAGCAGAGTCAAATCCGAAATAGTTCAGCATCAGGTAATCCTTGTCTTTTGGGCGAAACAGTTTGAGTAGCAGATAGGAAATAGTGTGATGTTGTTTAACCGTTGCACGTAGTGCCCGAACATCTTTACGTTTGAGATAAGACGAGACCAACTCTGCATGTGTGGTCTTTCCGGTTCCATCTGGGCCGAAAAAATATATAAGTTTGTAGCGCATTGCTGATCAATCTGCATTTTTCAATATCCACTATGAGCGCGCGCGCCGTACATTTATTAAGCGGCAAGTCCCAAGTTTTTCGCAATGCCTTTCGCAGATGGCATTCTCCCAAAATCAATCAATGCGTTTAGGCCTCGTCCTCTTAATTCGTATCGGAACTTTTCTGCATAGGCTGCAAAGACTAGGTCAAGAGGAAATATGTAGGGCAGATTGAGGTTTGATTTAGAAATCCGGTGTAGAATCATAGCGTCAAAATTGGACTTTGGCCAGCGTGTGCTTGAACACAAATTCAAATCATCTTGAGAGAGATATGTCCAAAGTATATCTGCAGCAATACTGAATATTCTCATGCAGCCACCGAGGCCGTTCTTAAGGGCTTCGTTGTACAGATAGTCGGGTTGGAAGGAATTTAGGCCGATTACAAGGTGGTACAAGTCAACTATTCTCAGCCTAAGCTCCTTGAGCAAAGAATGGCCTATCGTAATGAGTAATTCATATAGCGGAGAAGGTGCGAATATCTCTTCTTCATTGATTTTCCGTCCCACTCTGCTATCCCACAAAGCCTGGGCTTCAACGTATGGAATATATCCTGCCGCCATTCGATGATGGATGTCTACATCCACGACAGTACCCAAGCAACGTTTATGAACAACAATCTCAGGCGTACCTATGCTCTTTACTGCATAACCCTTAGTGAGTAGTGCATTTACGAAGATCTTAAGAGCGCGATAGTCTTTCACCAGCAAGTCCACGTCATCTCCGACGTAGTTGAATGGCCTGAATGTCTTCACAACCATGAATTCAATTTCCATCATCTTGGATATTCTAGCAAGTTCCGCCATAGTTTCGGCTTGTGCCCTTTTCCTATTCATGAGATCCGTTGCGAGTTGGTGCATCGAAGAAGGAACTTCGATGCCCAATTTCATGCAATCGTCATAGAACTCTGGGAAGATCTTGTTATCTACAGCTAACGCTGTTGCTAGGCGAAATAGGTCCATGCCATGTTCTTCGTTCAGCCAGCCCCCATTCTTGAGAGGATTAATGGCATCGATTATTAGTTTCAAAGCTTGTTTATTATGAGTTGAATCCATATTCGCCTCGCTTCCAAAGTGCCACACAGGTGTTGCTAGATCAGGCTGACTCCACATCGTATTTCAGCCCATTTCTCATATTGCTCTTGTGCTTTGCAGCCAATGGCAAATAACAAATAGCCCCGATTAGCAAACCAAAGAGGACGAGCAGATTCTCAGTTATTATCCGAACTCTGTTGCTGACCGGGTCGATGCGTCTTCCCTTGAAGCCCCTCGTATTAACATCATCAATATTCTGCCTGCCATGTAGATATACGATTTTCATCAAGAGAACACCTCTCATGAGACCTCTGGACAAGGTTTTGTTCCATGTTTGGGTAGGACTGTGGATGACGGGAAAGGAATTGATACGTTCTATTTTGACGCCAAACCTTCTTAATCGGGCAAAGAGTTCAGTGTCTTCTGATATTGGAAAACTCTCATCAAATCTAATTCTCTCAAAAATGGATGCATCACATACCAAGTTACACAGATTCATATCTGTTGGATTGATCTCGAGCCCTTTCAGCACAGCGTTTCTTTTTACATGTTTAGCTATATCCTGCAACCACTCATTGCTCATAGGAATAGCATCAGATTCGGTAAAGACTATGAATTCTCCATGTGATCTCGATATAGCATCATTCCATGCTTCTGGAATCGTCCTCTTGGTTGACGTAACAAACTCGAAATCTTGGAATGTTTGCTTTGAAAGTGCATTGCGCAAATCTTCCAACTCTTCATCTGTCTTGGCAATTGAGACCACTGTGATTTTTGGCCTGCTCAGGTTACTTTGCGACAACATCCTTCAACCTTCGTACTTCTCTTTAGCCATTGTCTTGAAAGAGCGCGCCGCTCAAGAACTCTTCAAAGATGAGATGCAATATGACATTCCAAAGGACAAGTGTTTTACAATAGTGTAAAAAGAGAAGCAAAGTAGTGTTGATAGGTCTGGAACAACCCGTACAAGTTCCATAGCTTTGCTCACATTCAATGGTGAGATATTTAGAATAAACCTAGTTGAGTTTTCTGGACCAATTTCTGAAACTGTCAGTCTGAATTTCTTCCCGTAACTCCAACTTCGAGAAACGAGGTTTCGGACACTGCCATCTTCAAAATGGCAGATAGCTGATTTGATCCGACCTACGACTGGGTTATTCTTCAATACTTCTGATGAGAAGATCATGTCTTCACCTAATTCCACTGATTCCGGAAATGAAATACTCTCTAAACAGTTTCGAGAATAGAAAAGAATAAGCGTTTGAGTTCCCAAATGCAACTGGAACTCCAGATTCCGCATTTGAGAGCAATTGATTATCGTCTTTTTGTTGCTGACAAAGGTGACCGGAACCATGACGCAGTCTGCATGCTTGTCTGACGAAACCTCGACACATTCTTCCACAATCTCTGGGGCCAAAACATGGTCAGAGTCAACAAAGAGTGCATAGTCTCCGCGCATCATGCGAATTCCATAGTTCCTAGCCTTTGATCTGTTTCCATTAAGACGAAAAAACCGAACTGGATAGTTTTTGCAAACATCATAAGTTGCGTCACTGCTGAAGTTATCCACCACCAGAACTTCTATTCTTTCATATGCCTGATCTGATATTGACCTAAGTGTTCTATCAATATTCTTACTGCCACTCATCGAATTACACGAGGGAATAATGACAGAAACCAAGGGGTTAAGATCGGCACAACCGGAATTACATCTGTAGTCATCCATATTCAAAAGACTCCAACGTTTTTTCACTTCTTCACGCCGAATCTCAAGTACACGAGGGGGCCTAGTATTTTCCACCAATCCCTGAATGGCGAAATCCTTGAGTATCCACCTCTGTGTCTGTAGGGATATATCTTTGAAACCGGAACTTCTCGCGTCTTGTATCTCAATGTGAGCACCTTGTAGTGTATGTAATATTCTAGCCCGTATCCGTTGAGCCAATCTTGCCAGATATTAATCTTTTTGTCCGAGAATATAGACAATCTGTAGGCTCTGAATCCATTAGTCACGTCAGTGCATCTGATATTGGTGCACAAGGTCCAAATAGACGGATAGAGTCGACTGAAGACTCCGCGCAGGAAGGGATTCTTGACTCTTTTTCCTCCTGGCAGAAATCTTGAGCCTTGCACGTAATCAAAGCCTTCTTTAACAATCGGGGTCAACAGTCGCGGTATTTCTCCAGGGTCATCTTTACTGTTGCCAGCCATTACTACGGTCACACCGTAATGATTGGCCAGCCCATATTCGATTCCTTCTCTTATGGCGCAGCCTATTCCTTTTCTTTCTTTGTTTGCGATTATGAAAACTGGCGTTTCGATTTTGGCCGCGGCCCTCTTGATTTCCTTCAAATCATCTTCTTCAGGACAATCTACTACGACGCATATCCCGTCAACATATCCGTTTCTGAATTTTCCCAGAACTCTCACTGCGTTGACGATATCTCGGTAGACAGGAATCACTGCAAGCTTCTTGAAATCGAAGTTGCTGCTCATGTGATTCCTTCCTACTTAGTCACCACTTTCGTCGCTGGATTTCCCGCAACAACGGCTCTGTCCGGAACACTCTTTGTAACAACCGACCCTGCCCCTACCAAGGCTCCTTCTCCTATGGTCACTCCAGCCAGGATGGTGCTATTTGCTCCGATTGAAGCCCCCTTCTTCACTATCGTCTGAAGCGGTTTCCATTCACCTTTGACTCGGGGATACTTGTCGTTCGTAAAACAGACACTTGGCCCGATGAAAACATCGTCTTCAACCGTGACGCCCGTGGGAATAAACACGAACGGTCTCACTTTGCAGTTGTCGCCTATGACGACGCCTTCTTCAATGTAAACGTACGCGCTGATCTTGCAGTTTCGACCGATCTTGCATTTGTAAAGGTTAACGTGGTCATGGACAACCGTGCCTTCTCCGATGTCAGCTTGCTCGATGACTGAATACCTGGGCTCTCTTCTCAATACGCTTCCCTCGGGTGGACCTCTTTTGTCTTGTTCTCTTCAAGCGAACGTTTGAGGGCTTCTAAAACTGCGGTGTTTGTGGCTCCGATATCGCCGGGATTGCTCGAGTTTTCACCGCTCATAACGCTGTGTGCAAAATGGTCGACCTCATCGAAGATCGTGTTGTTTCTCACAACGTCTAGGCTGAAGGCGTCTCCGTCTCCGTTCTCATGTATCTGGATGGATTGGTCCAGACAATCGACCATTGCTGCTCTTTCTGACCCGATCACGTCGAGCCGCCTGACCTTTCCAGGCTGCAGCCAACTCAACTCTACATGTGCAATCAGGTCTGTGTCAAACTCTAACGTGAAGTAGGCGAGCTCTTCAAGCAGTTTTCTCCTGTAGGCCCTTGCCTTGCAAGTGACCTTGGCAGGCCACTTCTTGAGAACATAATTCAGTATGTCAACAGGATGCGGGCCCAAATCGAAGATTATGTCCCTTTCCAACGGAGAGGACATGAGAGTTGTCCATTGAAGCTTCAGATAGTACAAGGTTCCAAAGTAGTTCTGCGCCGCAAGATCCCTCACGGTTTTCAAAGCGTTGTTGAACCTGAAAATGTGGCCCACCTGCAGAATTAGACCGTTGTGTTCTGCAAGTCCAACGAGTTCCCAAGCATGTTTGGCGCGCATTGCCATTGGTTTCTCCAATAGCACGTGTTTG
>Ga0187886_1000854_pt1 | contig 32055 bp, 29 predicted proteins | sample June2016WEW_20_1_FD_133001 | JGI IMG/M metagenome (GOLD analysis project Ga0187886, IMG submission 133001) | Peatland microbial communities from SPRUCE experiment site at the Marcell Experimental Forest, Minnesota, USA - June2016WEW_20_150 | ecosystem: Environmental > Terrestrial > Soil >...
CCGATGGTACTTGGGTTTCACCCCGGGACGGGTGCCCATTTTAATGGGCGCGGACGCCGCCAGGATATTTTAAGGGAGCGCGAGTAAAATCGTGCTCCCTTAGTTTTATTAGGCAAAATTACAACGCGCCGATGGTACTTGGGTTTCACCCCGGGACGGGTGCCCCACCCGCTAAAGCGGGTACCCGATGGGCGCGGACGCCGCCAGGATATTTTAAGGGAGCGCGAGTAAAATCGTGCTCCCTTAGTTTTATTAGGCAACAAATATTAAATTCCGAATTTGAGATTTCGAAAATTATTAACCTGTAAAGCTGCAGGAATTCTGACAATCATTAAAGAATAAAGCAATGATTTGACATAAGAAATGTATCCAACATTGGAGAGTCATCCCTTGACTGGCACCTTCGACGCCATGACTTCAGACCGCTCCTATAGGAAGGGCTGAGCTTCTCAAAAGCGATTGCTGAAATAGAGTGTTGCGCCGGAACACAGTTCGACTCAAGTATAGCATCGGCTTTTATTCGGGCCATGAAAAAGAATGATGCTCAGCAGCAGGATAACAAAGAAGCTGAATAGCCGCCGGTTATAGGGGTAACTTAGCGATAGGGATCGGTAACCAACAGGTCTATAATTGAAGGGGTAACATTGTAGATAGCGCTGCATTGTTACCCCTGATTTTTCAGCTACGGATAATGATATTTAAAGGGACAAGACCAACCCTCCAGATAAACCCGAGTAATAATATTGGAAATGATATTGACAAGGAAAACAACAATAAATATAATTTATAATGACTATAAAAATAGTAAGGTATTGGAAAGCTAAAAATATCGGAAAGATTAAATAAAACTGAGGTGAGATCATGAAACTGTCAACGAAGGGAAGATATGGACTGAGGGCTTTACTGGACATGGCTATTCACCAGAACAACGGTCCCGTCACTTTAAATAATATTGCCGAGCGGCAGGGCATATCGGAAGGGTATCTAGAGCAGTTGATGATGCCTTTAAAAAGGGCCGGAATCGTCAGAAGTGTGCGGGGGGCACAGGGCGGATACCTGCTGACCAAGGACCCGAAAGATGTTACTGTAGGTGAGATTATCAGGGTGTTGGAGGGCCCAATTGCACCCGTGGCCTGTGTCAACGAGGATTACCCGGAAGAGTGTGCGCGGTCCGGTTCCTGTGTGACCCGTTTGGTTTGGGAAAAGGTGCGCGACTCCATATCTGAAGTACTGGATTCTTATACGTTGGAAGGCCTGGTTCAGGAGTCGAAAAAGCTTGGCGATGGTGATAATATGTATTTCATATAAGCAGAGATCGATCGACATTACCGGCAACTACAAAAAAGCAAGCTTTCTGCTTGAGAAAGGAAGTAAAGGATGCCGATCAAGGTGCCGGATCAGCTTCCGGCGATTGCAGCACTGCATAAGGAACATATTTTCGTAATGACCGAAGACCGGGCCTATCACCAGGATATTCGCCCGCTGCAGATCATTTTATTAAACTTGATGCCGACAAAGATAGCCACCGAGATCCAGTTTCTGCGGCTGCTCGGCAACTCACCGCTGCAGGTCGATGTTACCCTGCTGCACCCGCAGACCTATACTTCGAAGAATACCCCCGAAGAGCATCTGATCAAGTTCTACAGCACCTTCGATGATATCAGGGAACAAAAGTTTGACGGGCTGATCATCACTGGGGCACCGGTGGAACAATTGGAATTTGAAGAGGTTGATTACTGGGAAGAGCTTGTCAAGATTATGGACTGGGCCACCATCAATGTATTTTCCACCCTGTACATCTGTTGGGGCGCCCAGGCCGGGCTATATCACCACTATGGGATACCGAAATATCCACTTGATCAGAAAATTTTTGGGGTGTTTCGTCATCATCTCAACCAACAGAATGTCAGCTTGCTCAGGGGCTTTGACGATGAATTTTATGTTCCGCAATCCCGGCATACAGAAGTGAGGAGAGAGGATATCGAAAAGGTGCCGGAACTGGAGATATTAGCAGAATCTCCGGAAGCCGGGGTCTATATTGTCAAGGCCGTCAATGACCGCCGCATATTTGTCACCGGCCACTCGGAATATGATCCGTCCACTCTGAAGTATGAGTATGAGCGAGACCGGGGTAAAGGCATGGAGATCGCCGTGCCACAAAACTATTATCCCGACAATGATCCCGGCCGGTCTCCACTGGTGCGGTGGAGAGGCCACGCCAATTTGTTGTTTTCCAACTGGCTTAACTATTACGTCTATCAGGAGACGCCCTATGATTTAAGTGAGTTGGAGCGGGCAATAAAGAAAGCGGAATAGCAGATGGTGATGGTCGCGGCCGGAGGAGGGGATGGCGGCGGATAAATCGCAACATCTTGCATCAATTACATTGCGAAGAAGCCCACCCTGAGGGTGCCCGGTACCGCTGATGTTTGCTTAATGATCATTTAATGAAGGGAAGTGTACCATGCGTATCTATGAAAATCTGACCGAGTTGATCGGCCATACGCCCTTGCTTCACTTAAAAAACCTGACCCAGGGAAAAGATGTCGAAATCTACGGTAAGCTTGAATATTTCAACCCTGCCGGCAGCGTCAAAGACCGTATCGGCTTTGCCATGATCAAAGATGCTGAGGAAAAAGGATTGATTAACAAGGATTCGGTGATCATTGAACCGACCAGCGGTAACACCGGAGTTGGTCTGGCGTTCGTATGTGCGGCCAGGGGCTACCGGCTGGTCCTGACAATGCCGGAAACATTCAGCATTGAGCGCCGCAATTTGTTGAAGGGTTATGGGGCAGAATTGGTGCTCACCCCAGGCTCCGAGGGAATGCCCGGCGCCGTGAGCAAGGCAGAGGCACTAGCGGCGGAGATACCCAACTCCTTTATCCCGCAGCAGTTTAAGAACCCGGCCAACCCCGCTATTCACCGCCTTACTACCGCTAATGAGATCTGGGAAGATACAGATGGCAAGGTTGATATTGTTGTCGGAGGCGTCGGCACCGGGGGAACGATTACCGGTGTTGCCGAAGCGCTCAAGCCTCGCAAAGAAACCCTCAAAGTAATTGCTGTAGAGCCAGCCGAGTCCCCCGTATTGTCCGGCGGCAAGCGTGGGCCCCATAAGATCCAGGGCATCGGCGCCGGTTTCATCCCTGACGTCCTTAATCTCAAACTGGTCGATGAGATCGTGCAGGTGCGCTATGAGGATGCTGAAGCCATTACTCGTCGGCTGGCGAGGGAGTTGGGATTGTTGGTGGGAATTTCATCGGGCGCAGCGGCCTTCGCTGCTCAAAAGCTTGCTCAGCGAAAGGAAAACGCCGGCAAGCTGATCGTGGTCATTCTACCGGATACCGGCGAGCGATATTTGAGCACTCCCCTCTTCCAGATAGAAGACAAGAGCTCCACCTGTAACAAGAACTAGGTTGAGGCGCCAAGAATCGTTATTAATCACTATAACTTGAGTTTCGAAAGAGCCGTTGAAGGGAGTGCGACTAAGTGAGCGAAAACTGGAGCTTTGCCACGCAGGCGGTGCATGCCGGACAGCAGGTCGATCCTACTACAGGGGCCCGGGCGGTGCCGATCTACCAGACAACGTCTTATGTTTTCAATGATGCGGACCATGCTGCCAACCTGTTTGGGCTGAAGGAATTCGGCAACATCTACAGCAGGATCATGAACCCGACCTGTGATGTTTTCGAACAGCGGGTAGCTGTTCTGGAGGGTGGAGTGGGCGCTCTGGCCGCCGGTTCTGGGGCTGCGGCCATTACTCTGGCGATACTGAATATCGCCGGCGCCGGCGACGAGATCGTATCCTCCAGCAATCTCTATGGGGGTACCTTCAACCTGTTTGCCCACACCTTTGCCAAGATCGGTATCAAGGTCAAGTTTGTCGATCCCGGTGAACCTGAGAATTTCCGGGGAGCCATTACCTCAAAGACCAAGGCTCTGTATGCGGAGACGATCGGCAACCCCAAAAGCGATGTTCCCGATCTGGAGGCAATCGCTAAAATTGCTCACGAGGCGGGAGTCCCTCTGATCATTGACAGCACTTTTGCCACTCCCTACCTGTGCCGGCCATTTGAACACGGCGCCGATATTGTGGTTCACTCAGCCACCAAATTTATCGGTGGCCATGGCACTTCCATTGGGGGTATCATCGTCGACAGCGGAAACTTTGACTGGAACAATGGCAAGTTTCCCGGCCTGGTAGATCCGGATCCCAGCTATCACGGGATCAGGTACATGGAGGCCTTCGGAAAACTGGCTTACATCATCAAGGTCCGCGTTCAGTTGATGAGAGACATCGGTGCCTGCATGAGCCCGTTCAACGCCTTTCTTTTCCTGCAAGGCCTGGAAACATTGCCCCTGAGAATGGAAAGGCACAGCGCCAATGCTCTGGCAGTAGCCAAATACCTGCAGTCACACCCAGGGGTGACCTGGGTGAACTATCCGGGTCTACCCGGTGACGCTTCCTACGAATTGGGTAAGAAGTACCTGCCCAAAGGCTGCGGAGCCATTTTCGCTTTTGGAGTCAAGGGGGGGCGGGAAGCCGGTCGCAAACTGGTCAACAGTGTAAAGCTGTTCTCGCTGCTGGCCAATGTTGGTGACGCCAAATCCCTGATCATTCATCCCGCTTCAACCACGCACCAGCAGTTGACTGCGGAACAACAACTGAGTTCGGGGGTTACGGAAGATCTGATCCGTCTTTCCATAGGGATTGAGGATGTCGCAGATATCATCGGTGATCTGGAGCAGGCGCTGGAGATTGCCACAAAATAATAGGAGACGGCCGCGCCCGCGCCGGCGGGCACCCGGAAGCTCAGAGCCTGCATGGGCCTGCCACTAATGAAGCCGCCTTGTCGTGGAGACATTATCGGTAAAGCAGTCTCAGGCACTGACTACCAGAGAGTATATGTCACGGGTAAAATAGATAACTAAGTCAAACACTGACACGGGAGCTGAATCGAAATGCGCAAGGTTTATTTGGATCATGCTGCAACCACGCCTCTGCACCCAGAAGTCTTAGCGCTGATGTACGAGTTTATGAGGGATACCTTTGGCAATCCCTCCAGCGTGCACTCTTTCGGCAGGGAGGCCAAAAAATTCACAGAGGAAGCACGTCAGAAAGTGGCTGATCTGATTGGGGCGACACCGGAGGAGATTTATTTCACCAGCGGCGGAACCGAAGCAGACAACATCGCTATTATCGGCACGGCAATGGCCAGGCGGAAAAACGGCAACCATATCATCACCAGCGCCATCGAGCACCACGCCGTGCTGGATACTTTCAAGTATCTTGGAAAGAATGGATTTGAGGTCACCCTTTTACCCGTTGACAAATATGGCATGGTCGACCCGGATGAGGTGGCCAGGGCAATCAGGAAGGAAACCACGCTGGTTACGATCATGCATGCCAACAACGAGATCGGGACAATCCAACCGATCGCCGAGATCGGCCGGATTGTCCGGGAGCAGGGGGTGGTTTTTCACAGCGACGCTGTTCAGACCTTGACCAAGATCCCCGTTAATGTGGATGATCTGGACGTAGACCTGCTCTCGCTGTCATCGCACAAGATCTACGGCCCGAAGGGAATTGGAGCGCTATACGTGAGGAAGGGGATCAGGCTGCAGCCGATCATGCACGGCGGAGGACAGGAGCGCAAGCTGCGTTCGGGCACGGAAAACACCTCTGGTATCGTGGGATTCGGGAAGGCGGCTGAGATCGGCGCCCGGGACTTGGAGCAGGAGTCAAGGCGGGTTAAAGGCTTGAGAGATGAACTGATCGGGCGGGTGCTCGCTGAAATTTCATCGGTAACGCTGAACGGTCATCCGGAGCAGCGATTGCCCAATAACGCCAATTTCAGCGTTGCCTATGTGGAAGGAGAGTCCCTGGTGCTGAGCCTGGACCTGGACGGGATCGCCGTCTCCTCCGGATCGGCGTGCAGTTCGGGTTCGTTACAGCCATCACATGTCCTAAAGGCGCTTGGCCTGCCTCACGAGATGATGCACGGATCGCTCAGGATGACCCTGGGCCGGGCCAATAGCGAGGAAGATATCGACTATGTGGTTAAATCGTTGAAAAACATTGTCACCAGGTTGCGTAGTTTTTCTCCCCTGGCACAACCGACACGGGCTTAACAACATTGCCTAAATGTAGTAGAATAAAGTGAAACTTGCATCAGATGGGGTTTTAACCCCATCTGATGCTTAGTTGAACAGATCCAGGAGCTTAGCGCCCCTTACCTGTGCCGTTTTCTTCAGGCCGGGCTTTAGCCCGGATACGGCGCTCACCGCTTGTACTTGTTTTTACCAAAATTATTATGAAACAAGTATAAGTGCGACTAAAGCTTCTGCCTGCGCTAAAGCTTGGCACAAGCCAAGTCTTCTTTACAGAGCGGGGGTATTAGGGGCGGTTAGCTATCGGATAAATGTAAAGCTGTAGGAAAGAGGCGTTGCCAGTGTACAACGAAACTGTGATGGATAACTTTCAAAATCCCCAGAACGTCGGACAGATCCCTGATGCCGATGGTATTGGTGAGGTTGGCAACATTGTTTGTGGTGATATTCTGAGAGTCTACATAAAAGTCAAAGACGGCAAACTCGATGACGTCAAGTATATGACTTACGGCTGTGCTGCAGCTACTGCCTCGGGAAGCATGATGACAACTCTGGCCAAGGGTTTGACCATTGAGGAAGGCCTTAATCTGGTCAATAAAGATGTCGCCAGAGCCCTTGGCGGGTTGCCGCCTCAGAAGGTACACTGCTCCAATCTGGCCGCAGATGCATTGCACAAGGCGATCCGGGACTGGCAGCGGAAGACCGGTCAGCTGCCCGAAGGATATGAAGAGGTTGAAGATAGTCACGATCATGGCGGCGAGGACGGTTGCCCGGTGGCGGAGTAGTAGAATCCGGAACTGGTTTAAGGCGAGTACTATTGTCAAAATAAAATAGCAAAGTTCTTCTTATCAAGAGAAGGGGAGGGAATGGCCCGATGAACCTTCGGCAACCACCATGCTCCAGCTGGGAAGGTGCCAATTCCTGCCGGTTAGCGCCGGAAAGATGAGAAGGGGGAGCATTCCAAAACCCTCTTCTTATGAAGAGGGTTTTAACATATTAAGATGAGGTGAGCAGGATGAAGCTAGCCACACAAATTGCTCAGGCCGGCCTGTGTTGGGATGAGAAGACGGGCGCCATCAGCATGCCTATTTTCCAAACTTCCACTTTTCGCCATCCCGGTCTGGGCCAGAGTACGGGCTATGATTACAGCCGTACTATCAATCCCACCCGCAAGACGTTGGAGGATTGTATCTGTCAACTGGAGACCGGTAGCCGGGGACTGGCTTTCGCCTCTGGTATGGCTGCTATCGCCGCCCTGGTGCACCTGTTTAAACCAGGCGATCACCTATTGGTCTCGGATGACCTCTATGGGGGCACCTATCGCCTCTTCACGCAGCTCTGGGCAAACTATGGACTGTCATTTACCTTTACCGATATGACTGATCTGGCAGCTATACAAAAGAGTATCACTCCCCATACTAAGGCGGTCTTTATCGAAACTCCTACCAACCCCTTGATGAAGATTATCGATCTACAGGCAGTAATCAGGCTGGCCAAGGAGAGAGCCCTGCTGACTATCGTCGATAATACCTTTTTTACGCCTTACCTGCAGCGTCCCCTGGAATACGGCGCAGATATCGTTGTCCATAGTGCCAGCAAATATATTGGCGGCCATAACGACGTAGTCGCTGGTCTCCTGGTAGCTGCCAACGAGGAACTAGGGGACAGGCTCGCCTATATTCAGAATGCGGCGGGGGCGGTCCTGGGTCCCGAAGATAGTTGGCTGCTGCTGCGAGGAATGAAGACTCTGGCAGCACGGTTGGAGTGGTCTCAGCGAACAGCGTCGCGCCTGGCCGTATTTCTGCAAAAACACCCAGCGGTCAGCAGGGTCTATTACCCCGGTCTGACGGACCATCCGGGCCACCAACTCTGTAGAAGGCAGGCCAGAGGGTTCGGGGCGATGCTCTCTTTCGAGGTCAGATCGCCGGATCAGGTTTCCGGCATCCTGTCCCGGTTAAGGGTGATCTCCTTTGCCGAAAGCCTGGGAGGTGTGGAATCGTTGATTACCTATCCGGAGACTCAGACACATACGGACATCCCTGTGGCGGAAAGGCGTCGGCTCGGCATCAGCGACAGCCTGCTCAGGCTCTCGGTGGGACTGGAGCATTATACTGACTTGAAAGCTGACCTGAACCAGGCTTTAAGCGCATCATAGAGGAGGCGGATTCAAAAAAATGGGTATGGGGACAAAGCTGATTCACCCCGGCAATGAGGTGGATGAAACCACAGGAGCGGTCAGTGCTCCTATCTACCAGAGCGTCATCTTTGCCCAAAAGGACCTGGACACCGCTGGCAAATGGGAATACACGAGATCTGGCAATCCTACCAGGGCAGCCCTGGAGGAAACAGTGGCGGTGCTGGAAGGTGGGGAGTATGGATTTGCCTTCGCCTCTGGCATGGCGGCAATCATGGCTGCCTTCTGCCTTTTTTCGGCGGGCGATCACATTCTGGTGGCCCGCGATATTTATGGGGGCACCTTTCGTCTGGTAACCAAGCTGCTGCCCCGGTTCGGTTTTCAGATCGAGCTTGTGGACACCATCGATCTGGAGAATGTCAGAAGAGCCATCAGGCCTGAAACGCGCGGGCTATATCTGGAGACCCCCTCCAACCCGCTGCTGAAGATCACCGATCTCCGGGCAGCAACAGCCCTGGCGCATGAACACAAGATCATCACTATCGCCGATAACACCCTGATGACCCCTTATCTGCAACGCCCGCTGGAGTTGGGTGTAGATGTAGTTGTCCACAGCGCTACCAAGTACCTGAGCGGCCACAGCGATTGTCTGGCTGGAGTGATTGTTACCGGCAGCCAGCGCCTGGCCAACGAGATCCACTTCGTTCAGAACAGTATCGGGGCTGTACTGGCACCGCACGAGTGCTGGCTGATTATGAGAGGGATCAAGACCCTAAAAGTGCGGCTGGAGCAGCAGCAAACCACAGCTGGCCGGATTGCCGAATGGTTGTCAAACCGCCCGGAGATCGGAGCGGTTTACTACCCTGCATTGCAGAACCACCCTGGCCGGTCATTGCACTTTTCGCAGGCCGGGGGGTCAGGGGGCGTGCTGTCTTTTCGCTTATCCGACGAAGAGTGCGCCCACAGGTTTATTGACGGACTGCATCTACCAGCCATTGGCTCCAGCCTGGGGGCGGTGGAGAGCATTGTAACCCTGCCGGCCACCATGTCTCACGGAGCGCTAACCGTGGAGATGCGTCAGACGCTCGGCATCAGCCGTGATCTAGTGAGGCTTTCAGTAGGACTCGAGGATTTTGATGACCTGAGGGACGATCTCGAACAGGCTCTTCAGGGCATATAATATTGCTTGGAGTCTGGCTAGCTAGCCAGACTCCAATGCTCATTAACATTCATTTCATCACATGGCAGCTAGCTGCCACTATGTGTATTCCGGTGCATACAACCCGGTAGATTCTAAATTAACCGGTCTGCTAAAAAGCAGGTACCACTGAGCCCTTGTACTTGTCCAGAATAAACTGCTTCACCTCGGGCGTCTGCAAAGCTGCCACCAGTTTTAAAATCTCCGGTCTGTTCTCGTCGCCCTTCCTGACCACAATCACGTTGGCATACGGAGAGTTGGCATCCTCCCTGAATAGGGCGGTGTTCGGATCGATCTTCGCATCCAGTACGAAGTTGGTGTTGATCACCGCTCCATCGACGTCCTGAAGTGTCCTGGTCAACTGGGCCGAGTCGATCTCGACAAACTTGAATTTTTTCGGATTGTCGGCGATGTCAGCGGGGGTCGCCGAATAGTTGGCAAGATTGTCTTTCAGTTTGATTAGGCCGTTAGCTTGCAGTAGTACCAATGCCCGATACTCGTTCGAGGGGTTGTTGGGAATGGCAATCTTGGCCCCTTCCGGAAGTTGGTCCTTGGAGGTGTACTTCTTGGAGTAGAAGCCGATCGGCTCCACGTGTATCTTGCCGACTACTGCAAAGTTGTAACCCTTTTCCTTGGAAACCGAATCGAGGTACGGAACGTGCTGGAAGTAGTTGGCGTCGATCTGCTTATCCTGCAGGGCCGGGTTAAGTTGAGCCTCATCATCCAGGACCACTACCTGCAGGTCGATTCCCTCTTCCTTCAGCTTGGGCTTGACGAAGTTCAGGATCTCGGCGTGCGGGACGACCGCTGCTCCCACCTTGAGCGTCACCAGGCTATTGGTTGCCGCCGGCGCATTGGCCGCTTCTTTGGCGCATCCGGCTATCGCTAGAACTACCAGCATCACTGTGATTAAGACCAGTAAAAACGCATGTTTCTGTTTCATTAGAGCACCCCTTTTTTAATTGATATTCATATTCCTAAAGTTCTGTAATGCCTCTTACCTATTTGACCAGCAAAACTCACCTCCAATGGTACCCCGGAAATGTTCAGCAGCGTTTGTAAGCCAGCAGCCGCCTGGCCTCTAGATATCTAGTCAGCCTGATATGAAGACAGAAGGGGGCACGAAGAATTAGCCGCGGCGGATCAGCCGAGCTTGTGGCGCCTCTTATCGATCCGCTTGGCGAGCAGCTCGCCGCCCAGTTGCACACCCTGGATCATGACGACAAGAATGATCACGGTGGAATACATGACATCGTCCCGGTAGCGCATGTAACCAAATCTGATCGCCAGGCTGCCCAGTCCGCCGGCTCCAATGGCGCCAGCGATGGCAGTAAATCCGGTGATGGCGATGATAGCTAGCGTTATTCCTCTGATCAGCGAGGGCAGCGCCTCCGGAATCAGCACCTTCCCGATCACCTCAAACGGCCTGGCGCCTACGGCTTGCGCCGCCTCCACCTTGCCGTTCTCCACCTCTTTCAGACTGCTCTCAATAACCCTGGCCAGAAAAGGAGCGGAGCCGACCGCCAGCGGTACGATAGCGGCTGTGGAACCCAGCGAAGTTCCCACGATCAGCCTGGCCAGCGGCAACAGCACGACGATCAGGATGATCTGGGGAAAGGAGCGCACTATATTGATGATCGTTCCCAACACCTTGTTCAGCTGGGATGACTCCATGATGTGGCCCTTTTCGGTTACTACCAGTATGACCCCGAGCGGAAGCCCGATGACCAGGGACGCTATCGTTGCCAGGAGGATCATGTATAGGGTCTCGCCAGTACCCTGCAGGAGCAAGGGAAGCAGGTCGCTGTTCATATTCCCTCCCCCTCCCGGTATACAGTATGGTTATGAAAGCTCTCAGTAATACCGATGAAGCGCCTGGCGGTATCACTCTCCGGGTTTAAAAACAACTTCTCCACCGTGCCTCTCTCCACGATCTCGCCCTGCTCCAGCACTGCCATATTGCTGCAGACGTATTTCAGGACATCCAGCTCATGGGTGATCAGCACGATGGTCAGGTTCAACTTCCTGTTCAGATCCTGCAGCAATTCCAGGATAGAGTAGGTCGTCTGCGGGTCGAGGGCGGAGGTGGCCTCGTCGCTCAGCAAGACATCCGGATCGTTGGCCAGCGCTCGAGCGATGCCCACCCTTTGCTTCTGCCCTCCGCTGAGTTGGGATGGGTAGGCCTTCGTCTTTTCCGTCAACCCCACCAGTTCTACGATCTCGCCTACTCGTTGACGGATTTTGTTTCGTGAATAGCCGGCCACCTCCAGGGGAAAGGCCACGTTCTGAAAAACTGTCCGGGAATCAAACAAGTTGAACTGCTGAAAGATCATGCCGATCTTGCGGCGGGCCAGCCTGAGTTCATGATGATTCATGTCGGTGACCTCTTTGCCGGCGATCACGATGGTTCCCTCATCCGGTTCCTCCAACCGGTTGAAGCAGCGGATCAGAGTGGATTTTCCGGCGCCGCTGAAGCCGATGACACCGAAAATATCCCCTCTTTCAACCTTCAGGCTGACGTTTTTTAACGCTTGAACCCGGGCATAAGGAGTGATGTAAGTCTTGCTCAATCCGGTAACAGTGATCATAATCCAAGATGTCCCCTTTTTCATGCGGTTTGCGCAGCTCGCTGTCATATATTACTGCCATCTCTAGCGCCAGCTTTCGGCTTCCTGCCTCCGGCCTCCTCATTACTGGTAACTTCCCAGGATGGCGGCATAGATGTCCTCAGCCAGTCTCAGTCCGCCGCGGTACCCAGCGTAGGACCTGTCGAGAATCAACCTGTCTCTCACCGGTATCCCGATGCTCAGGTGGTAGCCGTCCAGTTCAACGGCGATATCCTTATCCCAGGAACTGCCGATAATCAGCGGCTGATGCAGGTGCCGATACGCACGCAGTTCCCTGATCACCGTGCCGCCATCCGGCGTGAAGGTCACTCCGGCCGTCACGTTTGGCCCCAGGCTGGCAAACTGGCCGGCAATGAGGTCCCGGTGCTCCACCGGGGGGTCGTCGGTAACAAACTGCTGCCCGGGCAGCAGGCCCAGGTCGTTGACCAGAAACCGGCTGATCCCCAGGGCATACAGGGAGTCGGCAACGGTAAAAAAGCGCCCGGGCAGGTCGTAGCGAAACTCCAGGAAAAAATCGGATGCCCGTTCCAAGTAATGATAGAAGGCCGCTTCCTGAGTTTCGATAAAAGCACTGACCGTAGCTTCCGGCAATCCCGCATATTGACCGACGTCCTTTAAAAAGTGGCTGGTCTCCCGGGCACCAATGGGAAACACCGGATAATGCAGGAAGGGCGTTCCGAACTGCTCCTGCAACTGCTGGACGATACCCAGGCCGACCCAGGGTGAGACCAGCAGATTGAACTGCGCTGCCGGAACTTTACGCCAGGCTGCCAGACCGCCGGAACCGAAGCCGAACAGCACGTTGGGCGTCAGGCCGATGCCGGCCAACAGGCCGTGCAAGGCCTCCAGATCGCCGCCCCAGAAGGGATCCTGGTAGGGAACCACCGACCAGACGTTGACCAGGCCCTCGATGATCTGCGGCGCCGGTTTTAGAAGCTGGCTGATGATTGCGCTGGCCACCAGTTCATGCCCCTGGTAGGAAGTGCCTTTGAAGCCCCCGGTTTCGGCATGCACGATCGGCAGTCCCCTGGACTGGTACTCACCAACCACTTGCGCCACGTCGTCACCGACGATCTCTGCCGTGCAGCCGGTCAGAACCACGAACAGGTCACCGTCCATCACCTGCAGTGTACCGTCGATCACCTGGCGCAGCCGATCCTCCCCCCCAAAGATGACCTCCTGCTCACCGGTATTGGTGCAGGGTACGGCGCTGCCACCGGCATAGCCCGACCCCTGGTAGCCGGCGCCAAAGCTCATCCCGCCAAACAACTTGGAACTACAACCAGGCCCCGCATGCAGGATCGGGATCGCCCGTTCGATGGCCAGGACTGTCTGCTGTGCCCCCAGGGCGCAGAAATGCCGGGGCTGTTCCACTACCGTCATGATTGGCGCCTTCCCTCAAGAAAGGCATAGGGCTCCTGGTTCAGCCACCAGTTTGTGTAGGGCAGTCTGGTATGCTCGGCCAGATTTTTGACCAGAGCCGGGTTGGACAGAGTATCGGCGATCTTCCTGCCGTAATTGAGCAGCCCCTGGTATCCCAACCCGAAATGTTCATCCCCGATCAGAAAGGTGGGAATACCCAGCTTGCCTCCCCAGACCGCCATGCCGTGATGCCTGACGATAAAGAGGTCGGGCCGCAGCCGGTTGAGCAGGTTGACCAGTTCGAAATTCTGCTTGTTGCAGATGCCGAAATCCACATCGCCGTAATGACTGATCAGGTGGTCGAGGCTGTCCGCCCTGGCGTCTCTATTGTCAAACCACTGGTCATGGTGCCAGACGCAGCCGCCGAGCACATGCAGGCCGAGTTCCCTCAGGAGGCAGATGATGCTGTGCCCGTGCACTGCTCCGGCACTGACGAAGACGGTGCGATCCTTCAACGTTTGTCGCAGTTCATCCAGTTCGGGAGCGATGGACTCTCTGGCGTCAGAGATCAACTGCTCCACCTGTGGCGACCGGCCTACAATCCGTCCCAACTCCCGGAGCCAGGCATCGGTCCCGGATATGCCGTACGGTGGGGGAGCCTTGACCTCGGGCACGCCAAACTGCTGTTCCAGGCCGGCGGCCAGGTAAGTGCCCAGTGTGGAGCAGACCTGGACGGTCGCTGCCGCCTCCGACAACCGTTCCAGCTGATCGACAGTGGTGAAGGGCACGACATAGTTAGGCTTCAGGCCAATTTTCCCAAACAGGTCGCTGAAAATATCTTCACCCCAGAAATTGATAACGTTGATCAGATCGGGTTGTTTTTGCCGCGCCGGTTTTACCACTCTGCTCAGAATGGCATGAAAGGCCGCGTCGAATCCGGTCGCCCACACCCTGGAGCGAAATCCCTCGCAGAAGACCGGAATTACCGGCAGCCCCAGTTCCTCTGATAACAGCTCTGACAGACCCTGAAGATCGTCTCCGATGATCCCTGAGGCGCAGGAGGCGGTGATGAATATAACCCTAGGCTGGAACCGTTCCTTGGCCTCCCTGACCGCTTCTTCCAACTTGGCAGCGCCTCCATAGATAATCTCTTCCTCCCTTAAATTGGAACTGATGAGATTGGCGTTTTTTAGGCGCAGACCTCGCTTAACCTGCCCGGTACGATTACAGAAATTGAACTCGCAAAAATCCCCAGCGCAACCCAGGGGAGCGTGATTGACCACGGCAGCATCCTGAATCATGCTTAACTGGCAGATCGCCGTGACAGAACTGCAGGAGGTGCATTGCGAGAAGGGGCGCTCCTGCTCCTTCAGTAGACCGCTCTTGGATTGGCGGTACAGGTCGCCGGCGGTACCACAGTAGCCTGTGATCGCGCCCAGCCGCCTTTCCCGAATTTCTACTTCTGCATTATCAAGATTGAGCTTCACCTATACCATCCTTCCAATTCTTGTGACTAGTCTTGTATTACTCCTATTGGAGCTACCCGGTGAGGAAGCTATTACCAATTAAAGCTAAAAGCCGGGCAATCGCCCAGCCTCTGGTTTTCCAGTTAGCTCAGTGAGTTATAACGACCTGATATCCTAGTAATAATATATGCATTATAGACATAATCATATTCAAGTTGGTATCCAATGTCAATACCTTTAATGATGCAACCTTTAATGATGCAAGGAATTAGTTTTAAATGGATAAACAGGGGCATTAGGAATGATTAAAAGCTGGTTAAAAACCGGATTTGGTGGAAGCTGTTTCGGTTGCTGAGAGGGAATGAGGTAGAAGGCCCTGAACTGCTTGATTGCAAATTAATCTTGTTTTTGAACTGATTGTTCGTCGCATTTTGCTTTGCCCCTGATTGATGGTTATCGTCATTGGTCCGGTCAGGGGTGTGACTAGATATGAACAGGCAGTAGTATCAAATTCCACATCGGCCACCACATTAGTGCCGTCACCCAACCAGATGGAAAATCTCTTGGTGACAATATAGCCCATTACTTTGACTCTCCCTCTTGGCGGCATGATCCAGGGTGCGTGAACCCCGGCAGCCACCGGCGGACACCAGATCTCTTCCGTATGGCGCAGTGTTTCTACTTCATCCGGATGTCCGTGCAGCCATCTGACGGCGTCACCATCCGTGGTGTAGTACTCCGTGAAATTCATTAAGCCGGCAGACCTTAACATTGCCCCTGCATTTTGGGATTGAAAAAGGGGAACTTCGGGATCATCCGTATCGTGAAAGAAATAGATATGGCCACCGCGGTAATTGGAGATGGCAATGGCGTGGTTCCTGGCAAAGTAACTGCAGGGAACTTCTTCGGGAGAGCCGCCGATCGCCTTTGCAGCTGCGTCGTGGTACATGGCGACATTTTGATACCATCCTGTGATCGGATCATACCCATAATCGCTGATGCCAAAATGGCTGACGATATCGGTGAAAGAATCGGGAAATTTGCAGGCGCAGGCCAGGGCATTTCCGCCTCCACCGCTGTAGCCGACAACTGCAGCCCGATCAGGAGAGGCGATCCCCTTAAAATGTTGCCTTACATGCATGAGCGCATCGTAAATATCATGGATCTCCCTGGCTGAGGAGTCAGGTTTTCCTGTCGCCCCGTCTCTGCCCCTCATGCCCACTGCGCAGACAAACAGGCCCCTGCGGGACAGGCGTTCCATGGTCAGATCCGAAAAGTGCTCGGTTCCGGAAGTATAACCGTGCATCAGCAACACCACGGGCAGATCCCTGCCGGATTCCTGGTATGCATATTTAGCATAGAGGCTGGCTACCGGATCAATATTGCTGGCATACCTGAAACAGCCCTGAAGGGTTTTGCTAAACATAACCGCCAACTTTTTCACCTGATCATGTCATAGTAGTTATATAAAGCTCTATTATAAGTAACCGGTATAAAATATACCATTGACTCATTTAATATAATACCATAGTATACAAGTATAATTAATAGTGAATATTTATTTGGGATAACCGAAGGCTTGGTAAAGGCGCCCCGGCCTGTTGTAAGAAATATACATCAATTATAGTGGAGGGGAGATTGCCATGTACGATCCGATCATGTTCGTCCTGCCGGAAAGTATAGATAGGGGACAGTATGTAACCTGCACCTACTACGCAGAAGGGCAGACAGATGATCTCCTGCTCCGGGCCGGTTCCATAGCCGTTGAGCAGACTACCGGTACCTGGGTGCCGGTACCCAGGGAAACACCCGCAGTGCGTGGGCGCAGCGTTGGTCGAGTTATTGCCGTCCACGAGATACCGGCCTACGAGTTTGAACTGCCGGAGGAGAAGGAACGCCGCTTTGTCTTCCAGATCGCCTTCCCCTTTATCAATATCGGGGCTCAGATTCCCGAACTACTGACCACCGTGATGGGCAACATCTCCATGGCCGGCAAGATCAAGCTGTTGGATATCGAATTTCCGGCAGTTTTCACCTCTGGATTCCAAGGCCCGAAATTCGGCATAGACGGGCTGCGCATGCTGCTGGATGTTCCCAAACGCCCATTGCTGCTCGGGATGATCAAGCCGTGCACCGGTTTGTCGCCGCAGGACTTGGGCGAACTGGTATATGAGTTAGGGATGGGCGGTATCGATATCGTCAAGGACGACGAACTGCTGGGCGATCCGGCTTTCTGCCGGGTTGAGGACCGCCTGGCCAGAGCTGTGGCATCGGTCAAAAGAGTGTATGAGAAGACCGGAAAGACCGTGCTCTATGCCATCAACGTCACCGATCGGCCAGATCTGATGCACCAGAAAGCGCGGCGGTGTGTTGCCGCCGGAGCCAACAGTCTGATGGTTAACGCCCATGCCACGGGCCCCGCCGCCCTGCAGATGTTGGCCGAAGACCCGGAGATCTACGTACCGATCATCTCCCATCCTGCTTTTGCCGGCACCATGTTCGAATCCCCCTTCTCTGGTCTATCCAGCCATCTGGTGCTGGGCAAACTCCAGCGTCTGGCGGGAGCGGACATTGTGGTCTATCCCAGTTCTTACGGCAAAGTGACTATCCTCAAGGAGCGGGAGATGCGGATCAGCCAGACCCTCAAGTCGCCCTTCCACCATCTGAAGCCTGTGTTCCCCACCCCCTCGGCGGGCATGCACCCGGGCCTGGTACCGGTGCTGGTGGCCAACCACGGCCTGGACCTGGTTGTGGGAGCCGGCGGAGGGATACATGGCCACCCTCAGGGAGCGACTGCCGGGGTACGGGGGATGTTGCAGGCCATCCAGGCAGTAACCGAGGGAATCCCTTTGGAGGATGCCGCCAAGGAGCACGAAGAGCTGGCCATTGGCCTCAAATTATGGGGTACGGGCGGGTCCGGCAATAACAGGTTATACGAGCTTAAAAGGTGATCTGGGTCAGTTGAGCTCTGTTTATGCAAGAGGTATAATTGTCTGTAAATATACTACTAAATAAATCTACATACTTGACATTGCCATAGAAAATTATATAATTTGTTTTATCCGATAGCTAACCGCCGCTAAGACTCCCGCTTCTTGAAGCGGGAGATAAGCGGCGCTAAGCCGGGTGCCCCCTGGGCGGGATAACATCTTCTAAGATTCAGATGGGGTTAAAACCCCACCTGAATCAAGAATTTGTTTATATTTATACTTTACTGTTAAAAGAAGCTGATGAGCAAGATGGTTGTATATGTGCACCCCAAGCTGCAAAAGGAGATTCCGGTTCTATTCGTAGTGGCCGGTAACCTGGCGATCAAGAGGAAGCATCTGGCGCTGGAAAGGCTCATCAAGTCCGAGGTGCCGGGGATTCTCAACACCGATGCCGACCGCAGGCACATTCTGAATTCGTTTGACCTGCTGCATGACCGTTTCGGCGATCAGGAGCCCAGCCCCGCAGCGCCGCAGCATCTATATAATTTTCTGACCGAACGCAAAAGATTGATGCAGATAAACGCTCTGGTTGACGCCTATAACCTGGTTTCTCTTAAATATGCCCTGGCCCTGGGCGCTCATGACCTGTCCCATGTTGATGGACGGATTACTTTCAATCTCACCACCGGGAACGAACTGTTCGTTCCGCTCGGAGCAACAGTTCCTGAACCGGTCACCCCCGGTGAGTACGCTTACATGGATGAGCGGGAAATTCTCTGCCGCCTGGATGTTAAGCAGTGCCAGAAGACCAAGGTGACCATTGAAACCAGGGACTGTATCTTTATCATTCAGGGTAATTCAGCAACCCCGTTGGAATATCTGCACCAGGCTGCCAGTGAATTGATCGATCTGGTCACCACTTACTGCAACGGGTCAGCACACCTGGCAGATACCCAACTTTTAAACGAGCATCTGTTGCGGGTTTAAGCCTGGGTTGACAAGGGGTGGGGGGATCTGCTCCGCCCCTTTTTTAATTTTGCAAAACACGGGGTGAATTATGAAAATTCTTGCCAACGGCAGTGAAACATTCTTGGAAAAAGAGGTTACCGTCAAGGATCTGTTAACTATTCTAAAGGTGGAGACTCCGGAGTATGCCACCGTGCAATTGAACAGCAAGATTCTGCCCAAGGAGGATTTCGATAAGATCGCGGTCAAAGAGGGGGATTCAGTAGAATTTCTGTACTTTATGGGAGGCGGTGAGCCGGTTGGGATTTACGAACGAACAGATGGAAAGGTACTCCCGCCATATCGTTCTCAAGGAAGTCGGCGCCAAGGGCCAACAAAAGCTGCTAAATTCTAAAATATTGATTGTCGGTACCGGTGGCCTGGGGGCTCCTGCAGCCATGTTTCTGGCTGCGGCAAGCATCGGAACCATCGGTCTGGTTGATTTTGATCTGGTTGAACTATCCAATTTACAGCGGCAGATTATTCATCTGACCAAGGATGTGGGTAAACCCAAGGTGAGATCCGGGAAGGAAACCATTAACGAGATGAACCCGGATGTAAATGTATTAACTTATCAGGAGTGGGTCGGTTCCAAAAATATTTTAGATATTATCAAAGATCAGGATTATGATTTTATAATTGATGGTACCGACAACTTTCCGGCCAAGTTTCTGATCAATGATGCCTGTGTCTTGGCAAGGAAACCCTTTTCCCACGCCGGAATCATCCGGTTTCAGGGGCAGACTATGACTTATGTGCCGGGAACAGGTGAACCATGTTACAGGTGCATCTTTCACGACCCCCCTCCTCCCGGTGCTGTCCCTTCATGCAAACAGGCAGGCGTTTTAGGGGTGATGGGTGGGATTATCGGAACCATCCAGGCCACTGAGGCGATTAAATACCTACTGGGAATAGGGAAGCTGCTGACTGGGTATTTGCTGACCTACAATGCCCTGGAGATGGAATTTCGTAAGATTAAGGTATGCCGTGACCATACCTGTCAGAGCTGCGGTGACAACCCGTCCATCAAGGAACTGATCGACTATGGGCAGGCCGTATGTGAATTGAGGAAAAAGGACTGAGCGAGGACGGTTGATTGATTCTCCTTCAGCATGAGCAGTACAAGGATTTGTTGGGATATGCCCTGAAGGAAGTGCCCAATGAGGCATGTGGGATGTTGGGAGGCGCGATCGCGGGTTCAACCAAAACCGTCGCCAAGGTTTACCTGCTGACCAATACAGACCACAGCCCGGAGCATTTCTCCATGGATCCGCAGGAGCAGTTCGCGGCGGTTAAAGACATGAGAGAAAACGGTTGGGTCCTGCTGGGCAACTGGCACAGCCACCCGGCCACCCCCTCCAGGCCTTCGGAAGAAGATCGGAGACTGGCCTTTGACCCGGCAGCCAGCTACCTGATCTTATCGTTGATGGCCCCGGCAGAACCGGTATTAAAAAGTTTTTACCTGAGAGCAGGACTGTTGGAAGAAGAGGCAATTGTCTATCCGATGGCTAACCGCCACTAAGACTCCCACCTTTTAGGTGGGTGATAAGTGGCGCTAAGCCCCTGGATAAGTCAACTAAACTTCAGTTGGGGTTAAAACCCCACCTGAAGTAAGTTTCCTTTATAAAGATTGGAGGCGGCCAGATGGGCGAAGTGGATTACAAGGCTCTTAAAAAGGGCGGATTTATGAGGCAGGTGCAACCAGATCTCTTTTCCATGAGGCTGAGAGTGGTGGGAGGCCAGCTTAGGGCTGGGCAGGTGAAGAAAATTGCCGAGATCGCCGAAAAATACGGCGCCGGTTACATTCACCTGACCTCTAGGCAGGGTGTGGAGATTCCCTTTGTAAAACTGAACGAGATCGAGGAGATCAAGCAGGAGCTAGCTAAAGCGGGTCTGGCGCCGGGAGCCTGCGGGCCCAGGGTGAGAACGGTTACAGCATGCCAGGGCAATCGGATCTGTCCCAGCGGGCTGATCGATACCACCGCTCTGGCCGAAAAGATCGACGAGCGATACTTTGGCCAGGAGCAGCATCATAAATTCAAGGTGGGCATTACCGGATGTCACAACAACTGCCTGAAAGCTGAAGAGAATGACCTGGGCATAAAGGGCGCCCTAAAACCTGCATGGAACGAAGAAAACTGCAATTTCTGCGGTTTGTGCGAGGCGATCTGCCCATCGAAGAGTATAAAAGTTGATCAGGAAAGCAATAAACTGTCTTTTGATGAGAGCGCCTGCACTTATTGTGGTCGCTGTGTCAAATCCTGCCCCGGTGATGCCTGGAGTGGGGCAGGCGGGTATATTCTTCTCTTTGGCGGCACCTTTGGCAACCGGATACTGGTAGGGAAAAATGTTATACCGGTTGTTTTCGAGGAAAATCAGGTTTTCAAGCTGATCGACAGAACCCTGGACTTCTTCCGGGAGTATGGCAAGCAGGGAGAGCGATTCGGGTATTGCCTGGAACGGGTGGGGATGGAGAAGCTGCAGGACGCCTTAGGGGAGGCTTGGCGATGAGCGAGATTACGGCCAAGGCCTTCGTCGATATCACCGATGTTGTCTGCCCCGTGACTTTTGTGAAAGCCAAGATCGCCCTAGAGGACTTGGATGATGGAGAAATCCTGGAGATCAGGATGAATGAGGGTGAACCGCTGCAGAATGTTCCCCGGAGTTTAAAGGAAGAGGGGCATCGAGTGCTCAAGGTTCTGAATAATAATGACGGAACCTACACGATTTATGTTAAAAAAACTGGCCTGGAATGATTATTAAATTGCATAGATAAAGGGCTGTTCCTCTTCGGTAAAAAACTCTTTGTAGATGGCTCTGCGCACCTGGGTGAAATCGTAGCTGTTCCGGTCACGCGGCCGCGGTAGATCCACCGGAACGATTTTCTTCACGGTTCCCGGCCGGCTGGAAAGTACTACCACCCTCTGACCGAGGTACACTGCCTCATCGATGTCATGCGTCACGATGATCATGGTGGTGCCCTCCAGCTCCCAGATCCGCAGGATCTCCTGCTGCATCTGGATTTTGGTGATGGCATCAAGGGAACCGAAAGGTTCATCAAGCAACAAGATCCGCGGCCTGTTCACCAGCGCCCTGGCAATCGCGGCACGCTGGGCCATGCCTCCTGAAAGCTGGAAGGGATAGGCTTTTTCAAATCCGGTCAACCCCACCAGGTCGATTTGTTTCTGAACAATCCGCTCCTTTTCCTTAAGCGGGATTCTAGCCAGGCCAAAGGCCACATTCTCCTTTACCGTCAGCCAGGGTAGCAGGCGGTGCTCCTGGAACACCATGCCCCGATCCAGGCCCGGCTTGCAAATCTGCTGGCTGTCCAGTGCGACTACGCCTTCATAATCGTTTTCCAGTCCGGCGATGATCCGGAGCAGGGTACTCTTTCCGCAGCCGCTCCGGCCAACAATGCTGATAAATTCGCCCCGGACAATAGAGAGATTGATATCCGCCAGGGCGCCGACCTCCTTTTCACGGGTGGCAAATGTTTTGGACAGTTTTTGGATTACCAGGCTGCCGGACGCTCCGCTGGTCATGTGACATCACTATCCTTCATTATGGCTTATTCCCCTTGATAGGAAACCCGCCAGCCGATCAGCCGGTGCTCCAATCTCCTGATCAGGTCGTCCATGATCTTGCCGATCACGCCGATGACGATCATGCCTACTACCACCACGTCGGTCTGCGAGAGCTGCCGGGCGTCCATGATCAGGTATCCGACTCCACTGCTGGCAGCGATCATCTCAGCTGCCACGACGCACATCCAGGCGCACGCCAACCCTACCCGCAGGCCCGTCATGATAGCGGGCAGGGCTCCGGGGATCACCACCTGCCTGATAAACTTCCACCGGGACACCTCCAGGATCTTGGCCAGTTCCACGAACTTGCTGTCGGTGTTGCGAATGCCCGTGATGACGTTGAGCAGGATGGGGAAGAAGGCGCCCAGAAAGATGATGAAGATCTTTGACGGTTCATCGATGCCGAACCAGAGAATCGCCAGCGGGATCCAGGCCAGCGGCGGAATGGGCTTGAGCACCTGCACGGCCAGGTCGGTGGTGCGATCCAGCGTACTGGACAATCCGATCGCCATACCCAGCACGATGCCCAGCAAGGCCGCCAGCCCGAACCCCTGCAGCACCCGGAGGATGCTGGTCAAGGCGTGTTTTTCCAATTGGCCGCTGACGAGCATTGACCACAGGGTGGCCGCCACCCTGGTGGGAGAAGGCAGGATCAGGGGTTGGATCAGGCCTGCCTGAGCCAGCCCCTGCCAGACGACCAGGATGGCTAACGGCAAGATCACGTATTGCAACGCCCGCTTGAAAGACTCGGGCTGCAGTCTCCAGACCACCGGCTTCAGTTTCAGCGCTGCAGGTTGCAGTTGACCTTGACGGATCACGACTGTCACCCTTTCACTTCCGGAACCACGTTATTTGAGACCAGCGCTGTCAGCATAGCTGCTGTCGATAAAGGCATCGACATCCACCGGAGTCTTGATAATCCCGGCACCGCGCATGAAAGCCTCGCTCTTCTTGAGCTCTGTAACATCATCGGGGTGAATCCCCACCTCATAGTTAAACTTGCTCAGAAGCTTCAAGTACTGATCCGGCTGCAGCTTGATCTCATCGGCGATCAGTTTGGCCGCATCCTGCGGGTTGGACTTGATATAATCGATACCACGCTGGTAGTCTTTGAGGAAGATCTTGACCAGTTCAGGGTTCTGCTTGGCGAAGTCATCCTTGGCGACGATGACCAGCAGCCCCTGCTTGATGCCCGTGCCATCCACCAGCACCTTGACCGTGCCGCTATCCAGCAGCTTGGTGAGCTGGGGTTCCCAGACGACGGCAGCATCGATGTTATGGCTGGCCAGGGCGGTGGCGCTGTCTGCCTGTGCCAGGTTGATAAACTGGATGTCATCGGTGGTCAGGCCGTTGTTCTGCAGCACCAGCGCTAGCAGGTGATGGCCGTAGGAGCCTTTTACCGTGGCCACCTTCTTGCCCTTCAGCTGTTTCGGGTCAGTGATCGGGGAGTCTTTGGGCACGACGAGCGCCAGGGCTGTGGGTGAGGTTACCACCGAACTGACAACGCGCAGGTTCTGGCCTGCAGATCTGGGGATGATCGCCGCGGTGTCTCCCAGAAAACCGATGTCCTCTTGTCCGGCGGCAAACGCCTCATTCATCGGAGGCCCGGATAAAAAAGTCGACCACTTGACGGTTACCCCGGCCTTGGCCAGATCTTCTTCCAGCCAGCCTTTCTGTTTGACGACAAAGATCGGCGCCATCTGCGGACCCGGCTGGGTGGCCACCCTGAGTTGCTTGGCCGTGATCCCTGTTGATGAAGACGAGGCGGTCCCTGTTTTCGTGCCCCTGCTGCAGCCTGTCGCCAGGAGCGCCACCAGGCCCAATAAGACCACGATGCCGATAAACTTTTTCATAATTGATAATCTCCTCTCATTTAACTAGATCGGTTTTAGATCGATTGCTTTGCCAACCGGTCAAGATGCAGCCAGTGGGGATGCAGCGACTCCTCTTGCGCCTTCCGTACGGCGTATGACTCGTCGATCACCGCTTCAGGCTCGATCACCCACACTGCGGCCAGGTCAACATCCCCTAGCTGATAGCGGATGCGGGTGTAGTGTTGTTGGAATACGGGGCCGCTGACGATCGCTTTGACTGGCGTCCCCTTGATCTGGTAAGATTCACCCTGTTTGCCTTTTAGTAAAATGGCCACCCGGCGGTTGTACCAGATGCTGCGCACCATGTTCCGGTTGGTCCGGGATGACTCCAGCAGTTCCAGGTAGACAAGGTTGCCTTCTGCATCAAGGTGCAGCGACTGCTTGATCACTGCGTGGGGCGTCCCATCCTCTCCCACGGTAACCAGAACTTTCACCGTCGACGGATCGGCTAGCAGTCCGGCTACATCTGAATCCAATTTTTCAGACACGCGTAATCACTCCTCCTCCGGCAATTAGAGTAGCCTTGACAGGTCGGTATCCGGATGGTTGCCGCAGCGGCGGTAATCGTCATAATCGATCGGTAAATCGTACTTGACCCTCAGTTCATGCAGGCCCTTGGCCAGCCGTACGTAATAGTCAAGCGAGGCGTTGCTCTGATCGTGAAAGAATGAGTTTGGCCTGGGGTACCAGACGATGTAGACGACGTTGACACTGTGGCTGATCAGGTCTTCAGCTTCATCCAGGGTTGAGCGCAGGGCATCATCCTCGCTGGTGAAGCCCTGGGGCCTGGCCAGTTCCACGCCACCGACGATGCCGGTGCTGACGTGGCCGCGGCCGAAGATGCTGGCTGCTCTAAAGAGCCGTTCTTTCCAGCCTTTATAGCCGATCCATTCAGCTTTGCCAGGGCAGATCCAGTTGAACAGGTCCTCGTTCAGCACCTCGAGATCGGCGGTGTAACTCATCAAGCCGGTTGATTCGTATAGCCGTTGCAGTTGTGGTTCGCTGAAGGCCGTGGCGATCAACTGGCTAGGGAACCTCCGCCTCCGGAAATTCTCACCGATGGCCTGCAGCAGATCGACGTAGTAGTCTACTTCCTCATCGAACGGTTGGTTCCCGCCGGTCTTAGAGCCCGAGGTCAGGCAGATGTTCGTGAAAAATCCGGGTTCCTTCAATGCCTCTCTGATGGTCTCGGAAACGTCATGAGGGTGAATCTTCACCGGGATGCCGAGTTCCTTGCGCTGCTGCTTGAAATTGTTGAAGATGTCGCAGAAGAGGCAACCCTTGTCGTTTGCCCAGAACCGGCAGAAGTCGGGCTGGAAGATGTTCAGCCGCTGCGGCCGGGCAGTGGCAATGTAACGCATGGGGATGCCGGAACTGGTTTTTTTATCGTAGTAGGCTGGTTTCGGCCAGTACTCCACCTCCTCCAAAACCTTACCGTTGTCTGTCAGGACCAGCCGGCTATCGATCAGATCGACGACGTACGGATCTTGTTCCAACGGCGTGGGATCGACAATAATTGATGTGCCATCCCTGAGCAGGAGGGATTCAGGCCGGGGGGTCAACTTGCCATCACGGTACCCGAAGAGGGCGGCGCCTCTCAGGCAGTGGACGGACTCATCGACTGCGCTCAAGGCGCGGTCAGTATAATGGACCCCCCTGCGCTGCACGTCGATCTTCAGGACCACCAGCGCAGGCACTTGCGGGTACTTTTCAATAACCTCCTTGAAGCTCAAGCCCTCCGGCTGACTGGTTAACGCAAACGCCACTGCTCACTCCTCCAATCACTCTATTGGTAACTCCATTTGACCGGTTTGATTATCCGGCTTTCACCAATCCAGTCGCCTGCTTCAACAGGGTTGCCCTGTCCGTGCGCTCCCATGGCAGGTCGAGGTCGGTACGGCCGAAATGCCCGTAGGCGGCAGTCTGTTGATAGATAGGGCGCCTGAGATCGAGCATCCTGATAATCCCTGCCGGCCGCAGGTCAAAAAAGCGGTTGATCAACTCGATCAGTTCTGAATTGCTGACCTTTCCGGTGCCAAAGGTGTCAATAGAGATTGATACCGGGAGGGCGACACCGATGGCATAGGCGATCTGGATCTCGATCCGGTCCGCCAGCCCCGCTGCGATGATGTTTTTAGCGACGTACCTGGCAGCGTAGGCCCCAGAACGATCGACTTTGGTGGGATCCTTGCCGGACAATGCGCCACCGCCGTGTCGGGCAAAGCCGCCGTAGGTGTCGACGATGATCTTACGACCGGTCAACCCGGCGTCCCCGTGCGGCCCCCCGACCACGAACCGGCCGGTGGGGTTGATGAAGTATTTTGTCCTCCAGTCAAGCAAGTGCTCTGGAATAACCGGCCTGATCACCTGTTCGATGATATCCTTCCTGATGACTTCCAGATCAACTTCAGGGTCGTGTTGTGCTGAGACCACCACCGTATCGACCCGGACCGGCTTATTCCCCTCGTATTCTACCGTGACCTGGCTCTTCCCATCCGGCCTCAGGTATAGGAGCACACCAATCTTTCTCGCTTCTGCCAGCCGCCTCGTGATGCGATGGGCCAGGGTGATGGGAAGTGGCAAGAATTCGGGCGTTTCGTTAGTTGCATACCCGAACACCATTCCCTGGTCGCCGGCCCCGATCAAGCCTAACTCATCATTGCAGGATTGCTGCAGCTTAGTTTCCAGGGAGCGGTTCACCCCCAGGGCGATATCCGGCGACTGTTTTCCGATCGCCGTTACCACTGCGCAGGTATCTCCGTCGAATCCGTATGCGGCATTGGTGTATCCCGCTTTTTTGATGGTTTCCCTGGCGATTGACGAGACCGCTGGATCGGCCTTGGTACTGATTTCTCCGGTTACCATCACCAGGCCGGTGGTCAAAATAATCTCTGCGGCCACCCGGCCCTCGGGGTCTTGAGCCAGCACGGCGTCCAATATGCCGTCAGCAATCTGGTCGGCCAGTTTGTCGGGATGGCCCTCGGTCACCGATTCGGAAGTGAACAAATATCTCTCCGGGCTCAATGCTCATGCCTCCTTGACTAGTTATCAGTTTACTTTGCTAAAACCAGAGGCCGGGCGACAATCTACCCGGCCTCTGGTTTATCCAGTCAGCTACAGTTTGGATAATCAACTGCTGTTAAAGTCTAGCGGTAAATACATCTTGCTTCACAAGCAAGTTAAAAAGAAATTATATATTAGTAAGTCAATATAAATAGTATGCTAATTATAAAGTAGATATGGCAAATATGTCAAGATAAAAGAGGGGCTGGCGCATGCCGTATTATCGGCTGCCATATTTTTTGACTGCAGCCACCATCGCCTTGATGCTCTCCAGAATTCAACCATTTATATGGGGCGTGATCCTCTTTACTAAGAAACTTAATAATAATAATATGGTTAGTAATATATAATTACAAGATTAAATGGCTCAGTCAAAGTTATTGATGGTTAGGGGAGTTGGGAAATTGGAGATACGGGATGCTACAAAGGCCGATCTACCAAGCATTATTGAAATCTATAATTCCACGATTCCAACACGCATGGTTACGGCCGATATCAATCCGGTTACGGTTGAGAGCCGTTTACCCTGGTTCGTGATGCACGATCCGGAGCGGCGGCCGATATGGGTGGCAGATCGTAACAGTATGGTAGCCGGATGGTTGAGTATCCAGACATTTAACGAACGTCCTGCTTACAATACATCGGTTGAAGTCAGCATTTACATTGATGTCAATTGCAGGAGGCAGGGCATAGGCAGCAGCCTGCTGTCGCACGCTATAGGCTGTGGGCCGGGGCTCGGGATCTCCACCTTGTTAGGCTTGGTTTTTGCCCATAACGAACCAAGTCTGGCCTTGTTCAGCCGGTTTGGTTTTCAACGATGGGGTTATCTGCCGCGGGTGGCGTCTCTGGATGGTATCGAGCGGGATCTGGTAATTGTCGGATTGCGCGTCTAGAGCACCAGGGAAGGTTTGGCTGGTAACGCTTCTAATATTTATTATCTCCACGGGACGCGCAGCAGCTGTATTCCTTGTCGTTTACCACTAATACATTTTTGGCACTTGGCCATTGATATCCTCCGGCTATGCTCTGAACCTCTTCAGGCTGAGCGAGTTGGAAACGACGGAGACCGAACTAAAGGCCATGGCGCCCCCGGCGATGATCGGGTTCAACATTCCCAGTGCGGCAAAGGGTATGCCGATGATATTATAAATAAATGCCCAGAACATATTCTGTTTGATTTTCATCATGGTCTTTCTGGAAAGTTTGATGGCGGTGGGGATCGTTCGTAGATCGCCCCTCATCAGGGTGATATCCGCCGCCTCCATAGCCACATCGGTGCCTGTTCCCATCGCCATACCGATGTCTGCCGTTGCCAGAGCGGGAGCATCATTGATCCCGTCACCCACCATCGCTACAATTTTACCCTGTTTCCTCAGCCTATCGACCTCTTCGGCCTTCTTCTCAGGGAGCACCTCGGCAAGGACGTTGGTGATCCCCACCTCTCTGGCAATAGCTTTAGCCGTTCTCTCATTGTCACCGGTGATCATGTAGACATCGATGCCCATATTTTGCATGGTGGAAACGGCCTCTTTGGAATTTTCCTTGAGGGTATCGGCTACAGCCAGGATCGCTTCCATGGTATTGTCTACGGCCATCAGCATGGCTGTTTTCCCTTCATCCTCTAGCCAGGAGATGGTCGATTCCGCTTCCATCATGTTTACACCTATTTCCGCCATCAGCTTCCGGGTACCAAGATAAATCAATCTTCCATCAATCTCTGCTTTTACTCCCCTGCCGGGAAGCGCTTCAAAGCCTTCAGGATCGGGAATGCTCTCCAGATCAGCCCTGCCCTTGGTATAGATCGCCACACCCAGTGGATGCTCGGAACTTTTTTCCGCGGCCGCGGCCAGTTTCAGTATCTCTTTTTTCTCCAGGAGACCCATGGGGATGATATCAGTTACCTGCGGTTCTCCCTTGGTCAGGGTGCCAGTTTTGTCGAGGATGACAACATTCAGCTTGTAAGCTATCTCCAGGTACTCTCCGCCTTTGATCAGAATGCCGTTTTCTGCCCCCTTGCCGGTTCCCACCATGATGGCGGTCGGGGTGGCCAGCCCGAGAGCGCAGGGGCAGGCAATGACCAGGACGGTAACGGCGCTGATGATTCCCATGTTGAGATTGCCAACCCAGAGATACCAGATCAGGAATGTCACCACCGCGATAGCTACCACCACCGGGATAAAAATCCCTGCCACCTGATCGGCTATTTTCTGAATCGGGGCTTTCGACCCCTGGGCATCTTCAACCATCTTGATGATCTGCGATAGAACTGTATCCTTGCCCACCTTGGTGGCTTCAAACCTGAACGTGCCGTATTTGTTGATGGTGGCGCCGATCACCAGATCGCCCGCCCTCTTCTCTACCGGCATGCTCTCACCCGTCAGCATCGATTCATCCAATGAAGAACTGCCTTCAATAATCTTGCCGTCAACCGGGACTCTCTCTCCGGGTCTCACGACAACGGTGTCTCCGGCGATCACTTCATTGATCGGAATGTCCGATTCGATGCCATGGCGGATCACCCGTGCGGTTTTCGGCTTCAATCCCATCAGTTTCTTGATGGCCTCGGATGTCCGGCCTTTGGCTACGGCCTCAAAGTATTTGCCCAGCAGGATCAGGGTGATGATGATGGCGGAGGATTCGAAGTAGAGATTCTTCATCATCCCCGCCATAACCGGCTCGAAGAAGACGTTGTAGAGGCTGTAGAAGTAGGCCGCCGATGTCCCCATGGCTATCAGGACGTCCATGTTGGCGCTCTTTGATCTCAGGGCATAATAGGCATGCCTGTAAAACCGGGAACCGATCACGAACTGGATCGGGGTGGCGATAATCAACTGAAAAAAGTCATTGTGCAGAAGGGGGAGGGCTGACCGCAGCGGAGAGCCCATTGGCGACAGGTTCAAAATCATTGCCAGGATCAGGGGGGAGGAGAATATAGCTGAGATGATCAGGGTGGTTCTCAAAGTCCGGATCTCCTGTTCCCTCTGCTCGGCAGCCCGGTCCCGCAATACTTCCTCCACTCTCGACGCTCCGTATCCCAGATCCTGGACTGCTTTGATCATCTCAGAGACCTGGATCCGATTGGCATCGAATTCGATGGTGGCCCGCTCGGTGGCCAGATTGACTGCGGCGCTGATGACTCCGTCCAGCTTCGCCAGGCGTTTTTCAATGCGGGCGGCACAGGCGGCGCAGCTCATGCCCGATAGCGTGAGTTCGATTTTGTTGTTTGCCCTTGCCTCTTCCTTGACCACACCATAGCCGAGCCTGGTGATCTCCGCCTCAATTTCCCGATCGGTGACTGCGGCATCGTCGAATTCGACAGTGGCCCGCTCGGTGGCCAGGTTGACTGCCACAGAAACAATGCCTGCATGTTTGCTTAGATTCTTTTCAATTCTGGCGGCGCAGGCCGCACAGGACATTCCTGATATGTTCAGAGATTCTTTCTTAATCATATCAACCCCACCTTCCTTAGCCCATTGACTTATTAATCTGAGGTAGATAATTAAAACCGATGGTGTTTTTAATTATTTCATATATTGCAAAAATAACAATGCCGATCCCTAGCAGCTGTGATATCGAAATCCTACCTCCCAGATATCAGGTCGTCCAGATAGCCATAGTGAAGTATAGCAATTTTGTTTGTAGATTATGTTAGACGCATAGTCGTTTTATTTGTTAGTCTCCAGCAAAAAAATAGCGCTCGAGCAATATAGCAATATATAGTAATTAAAATATTTTACTTTAAGGGTTGACACATAAAGGCGTATTCTTTATACTAATTAAAATATTATAAATATTATCATATTACTAGGATATTGCGAAGAGAGTTTTATTGTTTTGCAAATAAAAAGATAAAGAAACTGAAGGAGGATCAGCAGTCAAATGAGCGACAATTGGGATTTTGCAACACTGGCGGTACATGCCGGCCAGCAGGTTGACCCCACCACAGGATCCAGAGCGGTTCCGATCTACCAGACGACGTCTTACGTTTTTCATGACGCGGATCATGCAGGACGGTTGTTTGGGCTGCAAGAGTTCGGCAACATCTACACCAGGATCATGAACCCCACCACCGACGTTTTTGAGCAGCGCGTCGCCGCCTTGGAGGGCGGGGTCGGCGCTCTCGCCACCGCTTCCGGACAGGCGGCCATCACCCTGTCAATTTTGAACATCGCCGGAGCGGGTGATGAGATCGTCTCTTCCACCAACCTCTACGGGGGAACTTATAACCTATTCCATCACACCTTCCCCAAGCTCGGGCTGAACGTGAAATTCGTAGACCCCGACGATCCTGAAAACTTCAGGGCGGCCAGCAACGAAAAGACCAAGGCCTTCTACTTGGAGGTGCTTGGCAACCCCCGGATCGACGTCCCCGACCTGGAGAAGATCACCAAGATCGCCCATGAGATCGGCGTCCCGGTGATCGTGGACAACACCTTCGCCACTCCTTATCTCCACCAGCCGATCAAGTACGGCGTGGACGTAGTGATCCATTCAGCCACCAAGTTCATCGGCGGTCATGGCTCATCCATCGGTGGCATCATCGTCGATTCCGGCAACTTTGACTGGACGAACGGTAGATTCCCCGGCCTGGTGGAACCGGATCCCAGCTACCACGGGGTCAAATATGTGGAGTCCTTCGGGAAACTGGCTTACATCCTCAAAGCACGCGTTCAACTGCTGCGGGACCTCGGCCCTACC
>Ga0187886_1000855_pt1 | contig 32040 bp, 31 predicted proteins | sample June2016WEW_20_1_FD_133001 | JGI IMG/M metagenome (GOLD analysis project Ga0187886, IMG submission 133001) | Peatland microbial communities from SPRUCE experiment site at the Marcell Experimental Forest, Minnesota, USA - June2016WEW_20_150 | ecosystem: Environmental > Terrestrial > Soil >...
ATTACTTTTTTTAGTTATTAAATTGTTTGACAAACTTGAATTACTAAAACAACTTTCTTAATTTATAGGTTAATAAATAATATCATAACACAGAAATAGTGCAAAAGTTCACTAGTTGGAGTGTTGTTTCTATATGGCCGGTAACGACTATGTTTATTAAAAAAGACTTTAATAATACCGTTGTCCATTGTTTAATCAAAGCTATGCAGTACCACTGTCAACTCAAATATACGAATAAGGCAGGAACTTTTAACTCATTTTAAAAGCAAACGCTGCAAGATCAAAGATCCATGGGGTTTTGAGTTTTAGAGGGTGATGGAATTGTTCCCTGGGAATTCCTCTTAAAAGTCATAAAGTTGAAGAAAAGCACTCTTTAAACACTTATGCCTCTCCTACACCATGTATCGAAAAGGGCTTTATATATGTTCATTACGGAAGCATGGGAACTGCCTGCATAGATACTGCAAATGATACAATTGTGTGGAAGCGTACCGACTTCAAATGTAAGCATATTCAGGGTCCGGCTTCATCACCTGTAATTTATAAAAACCTGCTCATTCTGCACTTCGAAGGTACTGATGTCAGGTATCTCCTCGCTCTCGATAAATCGAACGGGAAACTTATCTGGAGAAGTGACAGACCCGCAGAGCCTTATGAAGTGTTGACAGAAATCGGTAGGAAAGCATATTTAACCCCTATAATAATAGATGCAAAAGGACGCGATATGCTGATATCTAACGGTTCCGCCGTCTGCATTGCGTACAACCCCACTAACGGCAAGGAAATATGGTCAACACATGTGAATGTCAAATTATAACGCCTCACCTATATATGTAAACGGTAATATATGGTTTTTCTCTGTAAAAGGTGAAGTTCTGGTAATAAAAGCAGGCCGGAAATATGATGTAGTAGCTCATAATCAAATGGTTCAGGGATTTGGGCGACACCTGCGATTTTAAAAAATTCAGTGATAAGAAAAACCGTAAAATACATGACATGTGCCAGCAGGAAGCAGCCAAGGCCGAGAATGAACATATTCCCGTTATTTTGGGAGAACTCAAGGATCACATCTCCTGACCAGGAAAAGAAAAGCCCTGCAAACATGAAACTGTGCAGACGATTTATGGAGGGTCTTAGGTTTACTATAAATAGAATCATTAGCACAGGGATGATAAATGCTTTGGTAACCAGCCTCGGATAAAAGGATGAATGGACCTGAATAATGATGAAGATGAGCCCTGTAAGAAAATAGAGCGCAGATATTCCCGATTTTTTCATTGCGTATAAAACTGTTTAATCGTTATCATAAAAAGAGCTTTTGATGGTTGTATAAAAAATTAGATTTATCAAAAAATTCAAACTCCTCAAAATCAATGACCTTCAGACTTTTAAATTTTAATGTGTACCAACAATAATTAGCAGTCTATGACAAATTGTTTGGGAATCAATTTATGAATTAATGTGCATGATTTCCGACATTTATATTATTTAATTCGACTTTTTGTTTAGAAACTGAGAAATTTCTGATGTATTTGATTAGGGTTGATTAGTTTTATTAGTTTAGATGAAGAATAATTAAAGGTTCATATAATGTTCAGATAAGCAAAACTGACAGTTTCAGATAATTCAAAAAAATCCTTAATTTTAAAGTGAATTGTTAACCTCGGTCAAACTTTAATATTATGAAGAAAAAACTAATGGTTATTATTATAATCTGCTTATTTCCGATTTTGGCATTTTCGCAGAATAAATTTAACGGGCTCGATATGAACATGGGCAATTTATACAGGTTATCCGATGCAAAAACTCGTTCAATAAGTCCTGAAAACTTTTCCGGTGAAAAAGGGAAAGCTGGAATGGCAGATCCAGCTGATAAAGACAAACCCAACACAGCCAATGCTTTTAGTTCCTCACGCGATCTTGGTCAAGGGTGGAAAGTTAATCCGTTTGTAAGAATTAAGCCGGGAGAAACTTTCACCATGGCAGAAATTGAAGGGCCCGGTGCAATACAGCACATCTGGATGACACCAACTGGAAATTGGCGATTCTCAATACTTCGAGTCTATTGGGATGATGAAACCGAACCATCCGTTGAATGTCCAGTTGGCGATTTTTTTGGTATGGGATGGAATAAATATTCTCCGCTCATCTCCTTAGCTATCTGTGTCAACCCGGGAAGTGCTTTTAATTCTTATTGGGTAATGCCGTTCCGTAAGAAGTGCAGGATAACAATGGAAAATATTAACGATGCTGATGAAATGACTCTATTTTACCAGATAGATTATACAATAACCGATGTGCCGGCCGATGCAGGTTATTTTCATGCTCAGTTCCGGCGGGCAAATCCGAATGAGACATCTGTTTATACAATTAATGATGGAATAAAAGGGAAAGGTCAGTATGTAGGAGTTTACCTTGCCTTGGGAGTTAATAATAATGGCTGGTGGGGAGAAGGTGAGATAAAGTTTTATATTGATGGCGATAGCAAATTTCCAACTATATGTGGAACTGGTACAGAAGATTATTTCTGCGGTTCCTATGACTTTGATACCAATAAGAAGAATACTGCCGGGGTTGAAGAAACCGAATATACGGAATTTTGTACTCCTTATTCAGGATTGCACCAGGTTATACGAGGCGATGGGCACTACAATGTAATGCAACGCTTTGGCCTTTATCGATGGCACATTATGGATCCTATCCGTTTTGAATCAGATTTTAAAATCACAATTCAGGATCTTGGCTGGCGTCAGGGTGGAAGATATCTGAAACAACAATCGGATATTGCTTCAACCTGTTTCTGGTACCAGACTGAACCTCATGCAAAATTTCCAAAGCTTCCTGAATGGCGTAAACTGGAAGTGAACTAGGTATTCCAAAAGAGTGTTTTCCAGCTTCTTTTGATTGCTGTTTTTTTAAGCTTATTATCCGGATTGACACAAACGGGGTTACCCACAGAACTGAGTGCCGGAACATCTGAAATTGAATCAGCATAATACCATGCATCTGATGGTGAGCTGTTATTTTTTTCACAATACTCCTTTAACCTTATAGCTTTTTCTTCACCAAAGCAGAGATGACCAACTGGCCGTCCGGTCAGAAAACCGTTTTTGACTTCAAGGTCGGAGCAGATAATATCATCTAAATTTAAATTCTTAGCCATTTCCTGACATATCGGGATCAGGGCTGATGATAGAATAACTACTTTAGCATTTTTAATTTTATGATATTCTATCTCAGATCTCGCTTCCTCATAAACAGATGGCAGGAGTACTTCATGGAATACCTCTGAGCAAAGATCAACCATCGTCTTCTCAGGAATGCCCTCAACCCAGCTTACCATATTGTCAATTATTTTCAATGGATCTTTGAGTTTAAACCTGTGAACCAGGGAAAGAAAAATGGCGTTTGCCAGATCATAAATGGTCAAAAGACCTTTCCCGTAGGCTCCTCTGGCCAAAGCTTTCCCACTGATTGCTTTGGTTATTGTCCGGTCAAGATCAAAGAATGCTATATAGTTTTTAACGGTATTATTATCTCTTGAAGAAATGGTTTCCATCAGGATTGTATATTATATTTAATGCCCCCGGCAGAATACTCACATCAAATTTATTGGAAAAGTATAATTCTCCATCGACATGAAAAGGGACTACTTCCGGAAATTCAAGATTAATTCCTTTGGTTTGATAGTAATTGACTCTTTTATCAGCAGTATGTTTACCTTCAGGTACCTTAAGCAGGATAGAAAATCTTTCAAAGAGGGATAGTTTTTTAATCATGCAAACATCCAGTAATCCATCATTTGCAATAGCCTTTGGTGTAAGATAGAATCCACCTGCAAACCTCCGTCCGATAGCAATGGTGTTAATGAAACAATCTGTTTCATGTCTGCTGGTAGAGGTTACTACAGTCATTCTTTTTTCTCTGAAGAACAGGAGTGTCTTGACAATATGCCAGATATATTTATGTTTTCCTCCTTTTTTCACTTTCCCCGGTTCTGTATAATTTTCAGCAGCTACCTGAGCATCGAAACCCAGTCCCATACCATTAAGAAATATCATTCCGTTGCACAATCCGGCATCTATTGCAATCACATCTCTGTTAAAGAAGATATCCCAATCCATATTTTCAAAACGGCCGGGGAAACCCAGAATCTGAATGAAATCATTTCCTGTGCCGGCAGGAATTATCCCTACTGTAACGTCCTTTCTGTCAACCAGCGGTCTGGATATTTCATTAAATGTCCCGTCACCTCCAACTGCAATTATATACCTGAATCCACTTTTTAGATATTTTTCTGACAACTTGGATGCATGTCCGCTTCTTTCAGTGAAAACCAGTTCGGCATCAACATTATGTTTTTTGATCATTTCCTCAAGTTTTGGGACAATTGTTTTTGCAAACCCGTTCCCGGCAATCGGGTTAACAATAAAAACCCACTCCTTCTTTACATTATCCATATCAGAACCTTTAAATATTATTGGAGTTTATTAATTATAATGAATTCAACTTTAACATTTATGATAGGCCGATTCAATAACAGTTTTTACTGTTTCTATTATTTCAGCATCCGATTTTTCAATGAGCTCTTCTCTTTTGATTGGCTTATGAATGACTACATCCAGTTTTGAATCGAAATTTATATAAAACCGGTTTTTTGGTTTCAGCTCATAAAATCCATTTAAAGTGACCGGTAAGATTTCAATATCTCTGGTCCTGAACAGATAAATGAATCCCCTATAGAATTGGTTAATTTTACCATTAAGTGTCCTCGTTCCTTCAGGGAAGATTGCAACTGTTTGAAATTTAGATTTATGAACAAGCTGCTCAACCATCTGTTTTGTGTTTTTATAGTTTGGTTCTTTAAAGGGGACATAGTCTGTCATTTTCAATATCTTGCCAAAAAGAGGAACTTTAAGAAGCCGTTCATGTCCAAACCACGATATTCCCGGATAAAATGAAGTAATTGCGACAATATCAAAAAGGCTGGCATGGTTAGCGACCAGAATATATCTGCTATCTTTTCTGATATTTTCTTTTCCATAGACACGGAACTTTTTTCCTATTATCAGAAAAACCGATTTGGCCCACATCTGAAAGAGAAATGGGATCGGTTTTTTCAAATGTAACAAGGTGAGAATTAAAACAATAAATACTCCAATGGCAGTATAGCAATAGAGTACGAAAAAAAGGAGGATCGAAATGCCTGGGTATAACCGTGAACGCATTCTATATTTATATATTTTCCTGGCCGCAAGCACCTATTTTTTTATTTTCCCTGAATTACTTACAAATGCAATCTTCTTACTATCGGGTGACCAGGAAGGAACATTTATTGTACCCTGTCCACCATACAGATAAGCCAGTGCTTTCGGTTCTCCACCTGAAACCGGCATTATTCTTAGCATCACACGTTTATGTGACGGGTGGCTATTTGGGTCGACATCAGAAGGGAAAGAAATGATGACTATCCATTTTCCATCAGGGGATATATGTGGGAACCAGTTATTGAATTTGTCGAAAGTAATTTGTTCCCTTCCTGATCCATCAGGTTTCATACGCCAAATCTGCATAGTACCTGTATGATTTCCATTATAATAAATAAATTTTCCATCAGGGGCGAATATTTCATCCTGGGGATCTCTCATAGCGGTTCCTGCAGAAACCCTCCACTGAAGAACAGTTAACCCGTTGCCATGAAGTGTGGCAGAGATATGTGGTGATTTTTCATCTGTTGTTTCCCTGACCATCCAGCCGGTTTTCCTGTGTGGGTCAGCGCCTTTTCCCACAAATTCGAAATTCGCGGTCAGGATAAAGTCACCTTTTATCTTATTGAATAAATAGTGAAATACATCTCTTTCAAACCAGATGTTATACCCCCCTCCTTTCAAAATATAACTTTGATCATTCTGATCATAAATTGCTGAACCGGCCATTTTAGGATTGCCAATATCGCAATTAGCCCGGAAAATTCCTACGGAACTATTCTGAGCTGAAGCGATATTTAATAAACAACTAAACATAAGGATAATTGTTGATTTCATACTTAAGGGTCAGTTTAAAATTTTAATCCTCTGGTTCCTGGTTCCTGGTAACTAAAGCTGGTTTAACGGAGCTGGCTTTTCAAACCATAAATTTACTAATTTCTTTGCCCAAATATGGACGAGCAGAGGCAAAACAAGTACAAATAATTTATTATAGTGAAAAGCATTTGCAAATTTAAAGTGTATTGCAGATAATATTGCCCTGCTCATGCCACAACCAAAACATTCATAACCTGTAAGATTCTTGAACAGGCAAATTGAATGTTGATTCTTTAACCACTCCAGAGGCACAAAATAAAGGAAAACCGGTATTAATAAAACCACGGTTAGTTTGACAAGCTCTGGTGGCTTTTTATCTTTTAACCAATAAATGTCCCTGAGCATCTCTGAAACTACCCACAATTATAAATATAAAATCGATAAGAGTCCAAATACCACATCCACCGAGGGTCAGCAGTTGAACTACTCCGATTCCGATATGTCCTGTATAGAACCTGTGAACACCAAATACACCAAGAAAGAAGCACAACAATAGTGCTGTCAGCCAGTCTTTGCCTTCTCCATGAAAAGGATGGCCCTCTGTCAGACTTACTCCGCATTTCATACAAATCTCCGAACTAGCTGTCGTTTCTGCTTTACAGTTGTAACAGAACTTATCTCCGGCCTTTGGCGGTGTACCGCATGCAACACACATAATAGCTTTATCGGAAACCTCGTTTCCACAATTTCTGCAATACATGATTTTGATTTTAATTTTGTCTACTCATATGGCTTTTCGATAACGCCCCGTTTTTGTAATGGTCGCTGGTCTCCATTTAATAAAAGATAGATTTAAAGATATATATTTTGATAACATTGGAGAAGCTGATACATTAAAATATTAATATTGGACAAATCTGATCTAATTGATTCTGACTTTCCAATGAAAATCAAAAATTATTTATGCATTCGGTTACAGAGCTCAAATTATTATAGAATTTTGGATACAAACAAAATAAATTGAATTATTTTGGCGGTAAATTAATAAAGGTATAATCATTCCTTTATCTTCAAATATTAATATTCAGGATTTAAGAAACAAAACTATGAAGGAAATACTCGATAAAATTGGGCGATGTGTTGAATTTGGTAAGATTAACAAATCATCTCCCTACCCACCAAATATGAAAGATCAGGATGGCGCTGATGAATTGGCAAAAAGAGCTCTTGAAGAGGGGATAAAACCTGATGAAATTCTTGAAAATGCTCTGATTCCGGCTATGGCTAATGTTGGTAATAAGTTCAGTAAAAGAGAGATATATGTTCCTCAGATGTTGATGGCAGCTAAAGCGATGAACAGTGCTATGGTGCATCTTAAACCATTTTTCCAGTCGGGCGAAACAAAAAGAAAAGGGAAATTTATTATCGGAACTGTATCGGGAGACCTGCATGATATTGGAAAAAACCTTGTGGCAATGATGATTGAAGGAGGTGGCTGGGAAGTGATCGACCTGGGAGTAGATGTAGGAGCAGAGAAATTTTTAAAAGCGATGGATGAACATCCTGATGCAATCGTTGGCTTATCAGCTTTGCTTACCACAACAATGGAAAACATGAAAAAGATTGTAACAGCCATAAAAGAAAAATATTCCCGATCAAAGATCCTTATTGGTGGCGCTCCTGTAACAAAGGAATATTGTGAGAAAATCGGCGCCGATTTTTATTCTCCTGATCCTCAGGGAGCTGTCAATTATCTTAAACAACTTGTTTCATAGCTGAAGATCGTTTATAAATGAAGACAATACTTCGGGGAAAAATCAGTGAGGTTATTATCCACACCAACGGTCCGGTTATTATCATCGGAGAGTGTATAAATCCCACAAGAAGAAAAAAACTTGTATCAACTTTGCAGGAAAGAAACTTTGAGTATGTTCTGGAACTGGCAGATAGCCAGATCAAAGCTGGAGCTGATGTTCTGGATGTAAATGTCGGGTTTCCCGGTGTTGATGATGTTATATTGCTTCCTGCGACAGTTCTGGCAATAAGGCAGCGTTTGGATATCCCGCTTTGCCTTGATTCTCCAAATCCCAGAGCTATTGAAGCTGCCTTAAAAGTGGCGGGTGGGAAATGCCTCATTAATTCTGTTAACGGAGAAGAAAAATCGATGAAAACACTTCTCCCTGTTGCTAAGGAGTATGGAGCAGCAATTATTGGTTTAACAATGGATGATGATGGTATTACTAATGACCCTGAAAGGAGATTGGCCATAGCTGAAAAAATTCTGGAAAGAGCCGTTCAAGCCGGAATAAGAGAGGAGGATGTCATTATCGACCCTCTAGCCATGGCAGTGAGCGCTGATCACAGGGCCTGCGTTGTAACGCTTGAAACTATCAGGCTTATTCACCAGAAACTTGGACTTAATATAACCCTGGGTGCCAGTAATATCTCATTCGGTCTACCCGACAGGGACGTTCTTAATTCAGCATTTATGTCATTGTCAATTTTTAATGGTCTGACCTGTCCTATTGCTAATCCTGAAAAGATAACTGCTGCAGTCCGTGCCACAGATCTGGTGCTGGGAAGAGATGATTTTGCGGTCAGGTTTGTTGAACATTTTCAAACTCGCATGTAACTTATTGATAATTCGTAGCTTTAGTACAAAATCAAAGTATGTCAGGTATTAAACCTGCCCGCCGATGGCAGCCCGCGTTCTATCCGTTTAAAAAAGAATCGTTTGTCAAACGACTTCTTGCAAAAGTTGAGATTTGCATAAAAGGACCTCTCTTTGGTTGTCGTATGTGTGGCAATTGTTTGCTTCAGGAGACAGCATTTATATGTCCGATGGAATGTCCTAAAGGAATGAGGAATGGTCCTTGTGGCGGGATAACCCCTGAAAAAAATTGTTATGTTGACGAAACACGTAAGTGTATCTGGCACACTATTTATGAAAGAGCAATTAAAACAGGGCGGGAAGAGACACTTCTTGAGGTGTTGCCTCCTCTGGATTGGGATAAAGTTGGAACTGAGACCTGGGGTGATGTAGTCAGGCAGATCAGAAAGGTTGGTACAGGTAAGTTCATCGGTGGAATAATGTCAAATGACAAAGTAAAAAAGGCTGAGGTATGGAATAGTGTTTTTAAAACCATCCGTCAGCCGATATGGTGGCATGGTGACGCTGATCATCATCCTGCACCTTCGGGAGATCCGGTCTCCGATTTTGAAAGACGACTTCGTGAAGGTGAATTTGTTGTAGCCACAGAGGTTACACCACCACTTGGTGCCGGAACGGATAAACTTATCAGAAACATAGAATTAGTTAAGCCTTTTGTGACTGCTGTCAATTTTACAGATTCGTCATCTGCCCTTCCAAAGATGTCAAGCATTGCATGTTGTAAGGTGGCTATTGATCAAAAAGCTGAACCGGTATTTCAGATTGCTGCTCGCGACACGACAAGAACCGGCATGCAATCGACAGTTATCGGTATGAACGCTGTAGGAATTAAAAACATTCTCTGTGTAACCGGCGATAATCCCATGACAGGCCCTATTCCTATAAGTACTATGAATTTTGTTGATATGGATTCTGTGCAAATGCTTTGGATCCTCCGGAGGATGAGAGATGAAGGGATCTATCTGGACGGGAGAAACATCAAGAACTCTCCAAAAATGTTTATTGGAGCTGCAACTTCTCCTTTCGCGTCAGATCCTTTATTACAAGCAATAAAAGATCACAAGAAGATAAATGCTGGTGCCCAGTTTTTCCAGACTAACCTCATTTTTGAACCGGAAAGGCTTGATTTATGGCTTGAACAACTTGATAAAAGAGGTATTCTGAAAAAAGTATTTATTTTAATAGGTATTGCACCTCTGAAAAGTTATAAGATTGTTCAATATCTTCATACTAAGGTGCCGGGCGTAAGCCTTCCTGAAAAAATCCTGAATAGGATGGAGAAAGCAGGAGAATCAGCTTCAGAGGAAGGAGTACAGATAGCTTTGGAAATGATCGATTCGGTAAAACATAAAAAGGGTGTAAACGGGATTCATATTATGACATTAGGATGGGAATCAATAGTTCAAAGGATTGTTACGGAATCAGGTCTGGGTAAATGATATGAATGTTTATCCTCTTAGAGGAATTGAATTTTGTTAATGTGCTAATCTACAATACTCTATCGCCTTCGGCGAATGAGAAGGAAAGAAAAAATGCAAAAGTGCTTAACATATTATAAATTAGGTCAGATAATTGAATAATAACTAATTACAAAATGAATAGCACGTAGTGCTTAAGGTTTTATAGAAAAGATCAATAATCAATATCTATTACCTCGTAGAGGTTATGGACAATCAGAACGGGAATCAAAAACAAATTATGAAAAATAAAGAATTCCGGTTTGACTTAAAGGATCTGAAACTTAATTCTTCCCAGATTGAGAGTGTTATGGGTTTTAAAGAGGGGGAGGACCGAGAGATTGTCACAAATATGATAGAAGAGATATTAACAGAATCCCATGAAATATGCAATATTAAAGTTCAATATAAAGTGTTCAGCGATGTTCAGTTTTACAATGAGTCCAAATCTGTAAAGATCAATAAAATAAGTTTCGCGATAAAAAATATAGTGTATGAGCAGCTAAAAAAATCAGATTCTGTGGCAATCTTTCTTTGTACAGCAGGAGAGGAGATTGGAATCCGCAGCAGAAAAGCTATGCAGGAAAGAGATTTTTTAAGAGGTTACATATATGATGTTATTGGCAGTGAGATTGTTGAGGCAGCGGCGGATCTTATTCAGGCTGAACTTGAAAAATCGGTTCTTGAGTCTGGAAATAAGATTACTAATCGGTTTAGCCCTGGTTATTGTGGCTGGGATGTAGCGGAACAGCACAAATTGTTTCAACTTACTCCTGATAATTTTTGTGGAATAAGGTTGACAGAATCCGCACTCATGGATCCTGTAAAATCAATAAGTGGTTTTATTGGTATCGGAAAAAATGTTAAAAATAATCCATATACCTGCAGGATATGCGATTTGAAAGACTGTATTTACCGGAGGGTAAGAGAAAAGAAGGGCTAAAAGAAAGAAAGGGAGAGGGGGAGACTTAGAGACCAACAGACTAAGAGACTGAGAGATATGAAAACCTGTAACTCCGTGCCAATTCTGTGAATCTCCGTGGTTAAGTTTTATATGCATATAATCAAATTATTAATTAAATGAAATTCAATTTCAGTGTTTTCCTTTTGAGAGTTTTTTCTGCGCTGTTTCTTCTTTGTTTACTAACTGATAGAATTACGGCACAGACTGCTTTTCCGGGTTTTCCACCCAAAGATGTAACCAGTACTATGGACCATGACCAGATGTTATGGCAGCTAGGTATTAAATTACCAGCGCTGCCTCCTAAAATGGAGGATAAGAATAAACCATTAAATGCCTGGCCGGCAGATAAAAATAATCCGGAAGGTAACTGGACAGATGAGGCAAAACATACAATTACCAGGTCGGCATTCGGGTTGTGGAATAATTACTCGGATAAATCAGCCGGATTTTTCCCAGGAGCTGATTCTGCAAAACTTGGTGATTATACTCCCCTCGATCTTTTAAAAATGAAGAATGGCAGGATAATAACGACTGCGGATGACTGGTGGAAGTTACGTCGTCCGGAAATACTTAAAGACCTTCAGGAAAAATTATATGGGAAAATACCTCCCGATAGTATCCTGCCAAAAGTGACATGGTCAGTTACAACATCAAAAGGGGGGGAAGGAAGCGCGACCTATATACAGAAAGAGATCATCGGGAACCTGGATATCTCCCGCTATCCGGAGGTCAGAAATAAACCTGTTATCTCAGCTACACTCAGAACTCCTGAAAACGCCACAGAAGCCGTACCTGTTATAATTTTTTTTGGTGGATTTGGCAATGCCATCGAAACATTATGGGCACGATCCAATCCTGCAGGATGGGGTATTTGTATTTTCAATCTTTCAGCGCTTCAGCCCGATAACGGAGCAGGTCTGACCAGCTACCTGATCGGACTGGTAAATAAGGGAAACTGGCGTAAACCAACGGATTGGGGAACTTTGGTAGCCTGGAGCTGGGGTGTTAGTAAACTGATAGACTATTTTGAAACTGACAAAGATGTCAATGCAAAAATCATCGGCCTTACAGGTCATTCACGTTTCGGGAAAGCTACTTTGGTTACAATGGCTTATGAGCCCAGGGTGGCAATAGGTTTTCCGAGCGATGGAGGTAGCCTCGGAACAAAAATGAACAGGAGGCACTGGGGTCAGGACCTCGAAAATTCAACAGGAGCTAATGAATACCACTGGATGTCCGGAACATTCTTTAAATGGGCAGGTGAATTGGTTCCTGGCCAGTACCTGCCGAGGAAGATCGAGAATTGTCCTGTTGATGCACATTCATTGTTAGCTCTCTGTGCTCCACGTCCAATGCTTTTAAACGGAGGAACAAACAGCTCATGGACAGATCCTTACGGGCAATATCTTACAACAGTTTATGCTTCTCCCGTTTATGAACTGCTTGGGAAAAAGGGGATCATAATGGTTGATCCAAAACCAGTTGTTGACAAAGCATACATTGATGGGACCCTCGCTTTCAGATATCATAATGGTGGTCATACTGATGCACCTGAGTGGCCTGCATTTTTTGAATTTGCTGCAAAGAAGTTTAATATACCGGCAAAAACCAGGTAAGCTGGCGCAGGGGCAATCTTCGTCTTTATGTTTTAATATAATCAGTTCCGTAAGGAGCGCGCTGGGAACGTGAAAGCATTGAATTTGCCTCATTATCGTTCACGAATAGTTCTTTGTCAGGATTCCAGTTAAGTATCCTTCCCAGTTTCATAGCAATATGGGTAACCAGACAAACTGTGCAGGCACGATGACCGATCTCGACAGGTGAAATGGGTTCCTTCCGCGATTTTATGCAATCGAGCCAGTTACCATGTTGCTCATCACTGACATACAGGTGAATCTCGTTCTCTTTAATTACTGATGTCAGAATTTTAGGATCACTGGCATCAAGTGCTTTACTGCTATTCGATTTTGCAACGGGATAACTCGGTGAAGCAGTATAAGCGCCCCGGGTAACGAAAATCCATCCTTCAGTTCCCTCGTACCTTACACCGTTTGGATAGCCTCCGCTTGTGAGCATTGTTATTCCGTTCTTGTATTCAGCTTTTGCCATAAAGTCTCCATGGACATTCCAAAGACCTGATTTCGGGAATTGCGCAACCGCTTCAACTATAATTGGACCAGTTAACTCAGTATCCATCCCCCAGGCAGCCGAATCGAAATGGTGTTGTCCCCAGCCGGTTATCATACCTGCACCAAACTGTTCGCACCTGAGCCATCCAGGACGATCGGTCATGCTATTCTGGGGGTGGACTCGCATTTCAGTATAATAAACCTCAGGAGTTGATCCAAGCCACGAAGTATAATTCAGGTTTTTTGGGATTGGCATTTCTGCTGCTTCCGGTCCTGAAGGATCACCCGGCAAACCGATTTTCACAGTTTCCAGTTTTCCTATTCTTCCGTTCCTGACAAGTTCGGCTGCAACTCTGAACTGAGGCATGGAACGTTGTTGTGTACCAACCTGGAGGATAACCTTTTTACGTTTTATCACATCACTTAATAGCCGTCCCTCCTTAATTGTAAGTGAAGTTGGTTTCTGTACATAAATATCTTTACCTGCCAGAGCTGCTTCAATTGCTGGTTGAGAATGCCAATGATCAGGTGTTGAAATAATTACGGCATCAATACTCTTGTCAGCAAGGATATCATGGTAATCGCCGTATGTTTTGACATCCACATAACCTGCACTACCGGTCTTCTTAGAATAGAAATTTTCTATAAACTGTTTGCCTTTTGTAGCCCTGTTTGAATCGAAGTCAGCAACAGCAACTATCCTTGCAACATCATATTTTAATGTTTCAGCCAGATCATGTGTCATGGCAATTCGTCCAAAACCAATCTGTCCGATATTAATCTTTTCGCTCGGAGAGTTCTTCCCAAAAACACTCACAGGAACAATTGTTGGAAATCCACTAAAAGCAATTGATGAAAGCAGAGTTACTTTTACTGATGAGTCTATGAACTTTCTTCTTGATATTGTTTTAGTTTCTTTTTTCATCTCTTTGAGATTAAGTATGTTACAACTATTTTACTGTATTTGTCGGTTTGAAATAACTCTCAGGAGGACCAAGATAACTTTGTTTCAGGCCACCTGAATTTACGATAATTTTTTGTAAAACAACACCCGGATCTATCATATATAATTTTAGTGTGTGATACCCCGGCGATTTAATAGTATGAGTTGAATGGCTGAAGCGAGCATTATCACTGACAGATTTCTCCCAGTCGCTGTTCCCGTTCCTGGCATTATAATTTCCAGGGACGAGAGTAATTATCTGTGGAGTTTCATTGTCAAAGGAAATTGCATATTGCAATGGTCTTCCTGCCATGAAGTTAAGCGTAGGTGAGAAGACTGATGTAATATCGAACGTTCCTATGCTGAACAGAAACATCTGATATTCAAGACATGGGGAGTTTTTCCCGATAACTGCAGGTGCCGCATCTGTTTCTGCAGTGGCCCTCATAGCCGATAGAGTGTGTCCATAGTTCTCGATCCCTATCCACCGACGGGTACCTTCATTAGTTAACCTGGTGAAATGTTCTGCTTCAATTGAAACATATCCGTTTCCTTCGATGAATCCCCTGAGTGATTCAGGAGTAATCTCAGTGGGATTAAAGGCATTTACAAAAACTGTTACTATAGTTCCGGTACCTGATACTTTCACTGAACCAGTGCTCTTTCCTTTTGGAATTTTGTCCCAATCCACTGTGATCCATAGACGATCGTCAAATCCGAAGGTCCCCTTGGTTTTGTTTATGAATATCCATGGATGATCTGCAGAAACTTCGAAATTCAGAGAACCCCTGCCTCTGTTAAAGATGTCAATATAATGATGTTGTCTGCTGAAAATATCGAAAGAAGGCAAGACAGGAAACTCTTTTTCGCCGGGCCACACAGCTTCTGATCCTTCAACCGCGATACCCAGTGATGATGTATCAGGAACATCTATCTCCTTTATTTTCAGGGCTCTGAGGCTGTTGACAGGGGGATCAGCCCAGTTAGTGTATCCAAGATGTGACTGGTCCATAAAGTGATTCCATTTACCCCCTGCAAATTCACGGTTGAAAAATCCCATCAGACTTGTATCATTCCGGAACAATAATCTTGTCTGATTCGCCATATCGTTTGTGCTTGCACGTCCCTGCCTGGCATAGAGATCATTTTTGGCCGCCGCAAGATATAATTCATTCACCAGGGCGCTGGCTTTAGTCGGGAACAGAACCAGCTGGTAGATTGCATTGTGCATTTCCACAGGCAGCTTGCCAGATATCTCTTCAGCTTTTAAGGTAAGAGTTTTATAATCCTCAACAACTTTCTCGGCTTCATTATAATTGATCAGACTGTAGGTTGATGGAGAAAGGAGCTCGGGTTTACGGCGACCGTTAAATTTTGTGTATCCCGATAATATCCCCGCTATTTCCCCGGAGTATTTGTCACCAAATTGTCTGGCTGCCCATAGTTTTGTATACTCATCTATGTTTTCATTGGTCTTCTTTTCAGTGTCCCAGGCAAGATCAAGGAAATACTCAATCGGCAGCTCATAACCTTTAAAATGTCCAACATTTACAATCCATATCCTATCGGCACCATATTGCCGGGCTAGAGACATCTGGTCCCATATCTTGACAATCGGACTGGTGTTTAACCACTGATAACTTCTTGGTCCGCCATGATAATCGAAATGATAGTAGATTCCTGCTCCTCCAGTTCTTTTGCGTTCTTCACTTGTAGGTAACCGGCGGATATTTCCCCAGTTATCCTCAGCCCATAGAAGAGTCACATCATCGGGTACCCTCATTCCCTCATTATAATAATCCTGAACCTCTTTATAAAGACACCATAGCTGAGGGATTTTCGTTATATCTGCATTTATCTCATCAGTAAGTATCTTACGCTGGACATCTACAATTTTTTCCAGCATAACCATATTTGCTGCTGGACCTCCCGGAGCCATTTCGGTATCATTGGCACCCCTGAGTCCGATTGTCACGATGCTTTCAAAGTTTTTATTCCTTTTGATCCCTTCTCTCCAGAAAGCCTCAAGAATATCAGGATGCTTTGCATAATTCCATGTTCCTATACTTTTCAGGTAACGGCGGTCCCATTCTTTCTGAGCCCTAAGCATAGGTTCCTGGTGTGAGTTTCCCATTACTATACCGTATTCATCTGCTAATTTTGGATTTTCAGGATCATCTTCATTGAACGCGTTGTTCCACATTGCCGGCCATAGATAATTGCCTTTAAGCCTTAAGATTAATTCAAATAGTCTCGTATAAAATTCATGACCGTAATTGGCCACACCACCCGGTACAGGCGGATTAACTCCCACCGAAACAAAGCCAAATTTTTCTCTTATCCAGTTTGTAAGGTCAGGAGCTTCGTCATTTAGAAATATTCCCCTGTATCTTACAGATGGTGAACCTTGTATGTACATTCCTGGATTCACGTAGATTGCCTTCTTCTTTAAAACCGGAACATCAGCCCACCAGTACCAGGGTGATATGCCAATCTGCTTTGATATTTCGTAAATACCATAAATTGTTCCCCGTTTGTCACTTCCGGCGATTATTAAGGCTTCTTTGACTCCCGGGCAAGGCCTCTGGACCGTTTGGACTAAAAATTTTTCCCATTGACCTTTTATCCCTGTCACATCAATTTTTTTATCCTTTATAAGTTTATCAATGAGATTACTTTTGCCGATTGTTCCTGAAATAATTATTTCCTTTGAAGCCGGTGCAATATCATAATAAATTTCAGGAATTTTTGATGTTACTTTCCCAATATCCGACTGAAGATCTTTAAAGGCTCTGATAACTCCGGGCCAGTCTTCAGAACTTATCAGCAGAGGGGCCGATTTTCCGTATGCCGAAATAGTAAATTTACCTTTTCCTTTTTCATTTGATATGAATATTTCTTTATCAGATGTTGATTGGGAAAAAATTATCAAAGATTGGAGGGTCAATAATGCATTTATAAACAATAGTTTGGTCATTCTGAATGGGTTTTTAAACGTATATTTGTTTTTTGGTCTATCAAAATTTAACAACTTTCCCCTGGCGTTTATTTTGCCTCTCTTTAAGGTAATTACCAACTTCCCATATCGATTGTGAATATAAAAATAGGCATTTTTGCAGACATTGCTATCGATTGTAATCAAAAAATGCAACCGATTGCAGATACAGTAGTTTTTATTTCATAAATCCTTTTTTTCATTAAATTTGATAATTATTTGTCAGAATGAAGAGTAATAAAGAAGTCACGATATATGATGTAGCAAAAGCGCTGAATATCTCCCCTTCAACGGTGAGCAGAGGACTAAAGAATCATCCTCATATCAGGAAGGAGACAAAAAAGAACATCATTGCAAAGGCGAAGGAGATGGGTTATCAACAGAACAAGTTTGCCAGCAATCTCCGTCAAAAACACACCAATACAATAGGAGTGGTAGTCCCAAAATTGGATAGCTATTTCATGGCTACCGTTATTTCGGGAATTGAAAAGATCACAGCGCAGTACGGATATGGTTTGATAATCAGTCAGTCTCAGGAGTCATGGGGAAAAGAAGTGTCATGCATTTCAACATTATTTGACAGCAGGGTCGATGGATTGCTTGTCTCACTGGCGTCTGATACAAAGAATATGGATCATTTCAAAATGCTTTTGAACAAAGATATCCCGGTCGTTTTTTTTGACCGGGTTGCAGAGTGTAACGGATGTATAAATATAATTATTGATAATTACAAAGCGGGTTATGAAGCAACTTCTCATCTTATTGAACAGGGGTGTAAGCGTATTGTACATATCGGAGGAAACCTCTTAAGAAATGTATATTCGGAAAGATTCAGAGGGTATAAGCAGGCTCTGGCTGACAATAGAATTCCATTTGATCAGAATCTGGTTGTAATAAGCGACATGAATGGTCAGACAGGTATTGATACAGCGAAAAAAATATTGAAAATGGTTCAGAGACCAGATGGTATTTTCAGCTCAAACGATGCTTCTGCTGTGGCGGCAATGGTTGAACTGGAGAAAGAAGGAACAAGCATTCCTGATGAAATTGCTGTCGTCGGATTTAATAATGAACCAATCAGTCAGGTTATCAAGCCAAATCTTACTACAATCGACTACCCGGCAAGAGAGATTGGAGAAATTGCAGCAACTTCTCTCATAAATAGACTTATTAATTCACAATCAGCAATTTTCAGTACAATAATATTGAAACATAACCTTATCTGCCGTCAATCATCACTTAGAAACGGGGAAAAATAGGAAATGTGCTATGAAAAATTATTTTGATAACAGAATTGCGATAGTAACAGGAGGAGCTTCAGGGATCGGCTTTGCCATTGCAAAAAAGTTTGTACAGAATGACATCAAAGTTATCCTGATGGGACGCGACAAAACCCGCCTTAGGCTGGCTTGCGAGACACTTGGGGTTCTTGCTGACTTTGTGGTGTGTGACCTTGCAGAACTAATCAAATTGCCTGAAATAGTAAATAAAATATGGGAAAATTATGGCAGGATAGATATCCTTGTTAATAATGCCGGGATGCATCTGAAAAAACCGATAAAAGAGGTAACAGATGAGGATTTTCAGAAGGTTATTCTTACAAATCAGACGGCTATGTTCAGCCTTACAAGGGAGGTAGCCAACGTAATGCAGCAGCAACGCTCTGGTGTTGTATTGAACATTAGTTCAATGGCCTCTCAATACGGATTACCATATGTAATTGCCTACACAGCCTCAAAGTCAGCGATTGAAGGCATGACCAGGGCTATGGCTGTTGAACTCGCTCAATATGGCATAAGAGTGAATTGCCTGGCTCCGGGGTTTATTAAAACGAATATGTCGGCTCTGGCACTTGAAAAAGATCCTGAACGCAAAAAAAAGGTTCTTTCAAGAACTCCATTAGGCAGGCTTGGGAATACTGAAGAAGTGGCGGATGCAGCATTATTTCTGGTCTCAAAATCATCCTCTTTTATTACCGGTATTATTCTACCAGTAGATGGTGGAAACTCGATAGGATTTTAAAAGGCTCAGAGCAAAAGGCACAGGGCTCAGGGTAAGAATCCATAATGTATTGAAAAACCAAGAAGATAATATTATAAATAATTTACAATAGTGAAAATAACTGAAGCAAAAGTTATCGTATGCTGCCCCGGAAGAAACTTTGTTACCCTGAAAATAATAACAGATCAGGGAATTTTCGGATTAGGTGATGCTACACTCAACGGAATGGAAAAATCAGTAGTCGCATATCTTGAGAATTATTGTATTCCATCATTAATAGGACGTGATCCTGCAAATACTGAAGATATCTGGCATTATTTCTATCGAGGGGTTTATTGGCGGCGTGGAGCTGTCTCAATGACTGCCGTTTCAGCTATAGACATGGCGCTGTGGGATATAAAAGGGAAAGTTCTGAATACTCCTTTATATAATTTGATAGGAGGAAAAAGCCGGGATAAGGTTTTAGTATATTGTCATGCATACGGGAAAAATATCGCTGAAACACTGATTAATGTCGGAAAATATGTTGAGAAAGGATTCAGGGCTGTTCGTGTTCAGTCAGGTATTCCGGGAATTGAACACACCTATGGGGTACCAAAAGATAATAAACCTTATGAACCAGCACATAAAGGATTGGCACATGAAGAAGTATGGGATACCCCCAGATACCTGAATTTCGTACCGGAATTATTTGAGAAGGTCAGAGAAACTTTCGGAAATAATATTCATCTGCTTCACGATGCTCATCACCGGTGTACACCGATTGAGGCAGCCAGGTTAGCTAAAGAGCTTGAACCATATCATCTTTTCTGGCTTGAGGATCCTGTTGCAGGAGAGCTTCAGGAAGGTCTCCGACTGATCCGACAACATTCTGTAACTCCAATTGCTATCGGTGAGGTATTTAATACAATTTACGATTATTCCTCACTTTTTACTGAACAACTGATCGATTATATAAGAATGCCGATTGTACACGGTGGCGGAATAACCCATTTGCTCAAAGTGGCAGCTATGGCCTCAGTTTACCACATCAATACAGGATTTCATGGGGCAACGGACCTTTCTCCAGTGAATCTTGCCGCCTCTGTTCAATTTAATATGGCAGTAAATAATTTTGGTATACTGGAATATATGCCGCATCAGGAAATTGTGAGTGAAGTATTCAGTACAAATTACAGGTTTGAAGATGGTTACCTGAAGATAGATGAATCTCCGGGTATTGGAGTGGATATCGACGAAAAAGCTGCAAAGAAATTCCCATATACCATGGCCAGATTACCGGTCAATAGAAAAACAGATGGTACAATGTTTAATTGGTGAAATCCGTACACCATTTTCCTTTAATAGAGGCTAATAAAATTAATTTATTAGTATTAATCCTGCTTAAGCGGGAGCAGGATGTTGTACAAAGGAAAAAATATATTATTTTTATCAAAAATTTTCTAATATTTATATATGTTATTACTTGGAATAGATCTGGGAAGCTCATCTGTTAAAGCTTCAGTTATTGATGGTGAATCAGGCGAGTGTCTGGCTACAGCGTTTTATCCATCTGATGAGATGAAAATAATAGCCTTGAAACCGGGTTGGGCGGAGCAGGATACTGAAATCTGGTGGTCTAACCTGAAGGCTTCAATTACTGATTGTACAAATAAGCTTGGGCAAAAGAAAAACGACATCGGTGCAATAGGTATCTCTTATCAGATGCATGGACTTGTCACTGTTGATAAAAATAATAAAGTATTGCGTCCATCTATAATCTGGTGCGACAGTAGGGCTGTCGGATATGGTGAAAAAGCTTTAAACTATCTGGGCAATGATTACTGTCTTTCACATCTTCTTAATTCCCCCGGAAATTTTACCGCCTCAAAACTTGCCTGGGTTAAAGAATATGAACCGGAACTTTTTTCCAGAATACACAAGATAATGCTGCCGGGTGATTATATAGCTTTAAGGCTTACCGGAGAAATAAGTACATCATTTACCGGACTTTCAGAAGGTATTTTTTGGGATTTTTCCCAAAACTGTGTTTCGGAAAAGCTAATGAGTTACTTTGGTTTTATTCCCGGTCTTTTACCTGAAGCTTCCCCTTCATTTTCAGTAAGCGGTCTGCTTCTTAAACCGGTAGCTGCAGAGTTGGGACTACCGGAAGGAATACCTGTATCATACCGGGCAGGAGACCAACCAAATAATGCTCTTTCACTGAATGTTCTTAATCCGGGAGAAGTGGCAGCTACTGCGGGAACATCCGGTGTTATTTATGGTGTTACCGATAAGAAAAAATATGATCATCTTTCAATGGTGAATACATTTTTACATGTAAATCACAGTCAATCGGAAACGCGTCTGGGTGTCCTGTTATGCATCAACGGCACCGGGATACTCAATTCATGGTTGAGGAGAAACACAGGTGGTAATCTGTCGTATAATGAAATGAACAGTTTGGCAGAAGAAGTTGTCCCCGGATCGAATGGCCTTTTTATCTTACCATTTGGGAATGGAGCGGAAAGAATGCTTGGTAATAAGGATACAGGAGCAAAGATTTCAGGATTAAACTTTAATACTCATACTAATGCTCACTTATTCAGAGCCGCCCAGGAAGGAATCGCATTTTCTTTCAGGTATGGTCTCGATATTATGAAGGAGGTCGGAATTGACCCGCAGGTGATAAGAGCAGGTGAAGCAAATATGTTCCTTAGTAAAGTTTTCCGCGATGTTTTATCATGCATAACCGGAACTGTAATTCATCTGTATAATACCGACGGATCAATTGGCGCAGCAAGAGGTGCCGGAATAGGATGCGGTTATTATAAATCTGAAAAAGAAGCATTTAAAGGTCTTACCACACTGGGTGTCACAGAACCTGATAAATCGAAATCAGCTGCTTATGAAGAGGCATATGCAAAATGGAAGAATCTTCTCAATGCTTAAATTTGCCAGTTCTCATATGCTTGTGATTATCCGTTTCACTCTTCTTTTCCATTTCTTGTCTTTACCGGGCTTAATTGGGATGAATCAGCAAAATACATTCTGGTTGCAATCGACTAATTATATTCGCTTAGAAAACCTGGAAATAGGTTATACCTTTAATCCAAGGAGTCAGCAGGAATCAGATGCCGGGAAATTACGTATTTATCTGAGTGGATTCAACCTTCTTACTTTTAGCAAATTTAAGTTGTTTGATCCTGAATTGTTATCAGGAGAAGCTTATCCTCCACAAAGAATAATAAATCTGGAATTAAAGTTCACGCTAAAATATATATTCAACAAACTATATAAATAAGGTAATGGAATTCCGCCGAGTAGTGATCATCGAAATACACCGAAAAACTGATTTGTTTTTGCACATTTTCTAAAAAACTTTGCGTACTTTGCACTTCCAAAATCTAAGATGTAAAAATTGAATTCAATAATTATGGTTAATAAAAAACATTCTCTATGATTTACAAAGGAAAAAAAGAGGCATATCCCGGTATCGGGAAAATAGAGTACGAGGGTAAAAAATCCAAAAACCCCCTGGCATTCAGATGGTATAATCCGGAAGAGGAAGTAGGTGGCAAACAGATGAAAGATCATCTCCGTTTTGCTATCGCTTACTGGCACTCATTCTGTGGTGACGGATCAGATCCGTTTGGTAAAGCTACACGGATTTATCCGTGGGAAGATGTGACAAATATTGATAACAAGAACAGGCAAAGACTCGATGCTGCTTTCGAGTTCATTACAAAAATCGGCGCCGGATATTATTGTTTCCATGATACCGATATCGTAGGTGACGGTTCTGTTTTTGAAATTGAAAAACGTCTTGAAAAGATTGTTCCTGTTATGAAAAAAATGCAGGAACAGACAGGAGTTAAATTGCTTTGGGGAACTGCAAATCTTTTTTCAAACCCGAGGTATATGAATGGGGCCGCCACAAATCCTGATTTTGCTGTAGTTGCTAACGCAGCTGTTCAGCTTAAAAATGCAATTTCTGCCACCGTTGCCTTAGGCGGAGAGAACTATGTATTCTGGGGTGGCCGGGAAGGTTATATGAGCCTTCATAACACTAATATGAAAAGGGAACTCGAACATATGGGTATGATGCTCTCTATGGCACGCGACTATGGCAGAAAAATCGGATTCAAGGGGACATTCCTTGTTGAACCCAAACCGATGGAGCCTTCAAAACACCAATATGATTTTGATGTAGCTACTATAATCGGATTTTTACGTCAGCATGGCCTGGAAAAAGATTTTAAATTGAATATTGAAGTCAATCACGCCACTCTTGCCGGGCATACGTTCCAGCATGAGCTTCAGGTTGCTGCGGATGCCGGCCTTCTTGGCAGCATTGATGCTAACAAAGGTGATTATCAGAACGGATGGGATACAGATGAGTTTCCTACTAATATCTATGAGATCACTGAAGCTATGATGGTTATTCTTCAGGCTGGTGGATTTTCAACCGGAGGTATAAATTTCGATGCAAAAATAAGACGTAATTCTACCGACAATGAAGATATATTCATAGCTCATGTAAGCGGCATGGATACTTTTGCCAGGGCTCTGGTAATTGCTGACAAACTTCTGAAAGATAGCGACTATCTTAAGATGAGAAAGAAAAGATATGAATCGTTCGATAAAGGTGCCGGCAAAGATTTTGAAAAAGGTAAACTAACTCTGGCAAAGCTGAGAGATATTGCTTCTGAGATAGGAGAACCTGAGACCAGAAGTGGTAAACAGGAACTCTATGAACAGCTGATCAATATGTATTTAGCCTGATAATTTATACCTCTGTGGCCCTCTGTGAATCCTCTGTGGTTCTCGTGTAACTAAAAAAGAATTTTCACAGAGTTACCTTTAGATTAGCATTTTTAAAGTTATTAATAATTATGATGATGAAATAGGGGGTTCCACAGAGAAGCACAAAGTGACCCAGAGATTATAATATGAATTTATAGAGTTGAGGTAATAATTTCAAAGACCGGGGGAGAAGCCATCGTCTTTTTAACCTTGCACAATTCTGCAACCGAGATTACGGCTTCTTTATATTTATCAGGAAAGTCTAAAGGGAGTTTAATGTCAAGTTTAATATTTACAGGCAACCCTGATTCTTCGTCATATTCAGCACTCTGAATAATTTTAATTTTATCAGTCGGGATGTTTCGATTGTCACAAAAGGATTTTACATAGATTCCAGTGCAGGTTCCTATCGAGGCAAGGAATAGTTCAAAAGGTGACGGAGCAGAGTTTTGACCACCACTATTTACAGGCTGATCGGTTTTTATTATATGTCCGTGTGAATGTGCAGTCACAACTTTACCTCCATCAAAAGTTATTTCCATGATATTTCATTTGTTAGATTATAAATCACATAACTTTAACAAATGATTTAAAGGATTGTTTTAAATACTTTTTGAAACCATTATAAAGACCTCAAATTGTTTTGACTCTGTTTCAGATATTTTACGGTCAATGACAAAACAGGTTTTATGAGAAATATCTGAAAAATGATTTCTCCTGAGGATATCCGATAATGAGTCAAGATTGAACCCTTTGTGTCCTATAAAACCCTCACCATGAAATGACCCGTCCTCCTCTTTAAGATCTGCAATAGCCAGGTAGCTGTGTGGATTCAATAGTTGATGAAACTTTTTGATAATTCTATCAATATCAATTACATGATGCAAAACCATTTGTGTAAAGATAAGATCAAATTTCCCATCTTTATATTCATCAACTTCAAGATTAAAATTTAGTGTTTTAAGGTTTTTCGTTTGGGATGATTCGATCTTTTCGTTCATCACCTTTACCATCTCTGATGAGTCATCCATTAAAGTGATCTCCTTCAATTGGTCCTTGAGTATAAAACTGGTAATTCCTGTTCCGGCACCATATTCAAGAGCTGTCATCTCTTTTCTTAAAGGTATCAGTTTTATAATCTCTTTTGCAATTGCTTCAGAGCGATTCCAGTGCATAGGATTATTGTCCCATTCAGATGCTTTTATATCAAAATCATTCATAGATCAGAAACTGCTAATTTATAAACCCAAAATTATTATTAATTTGTTTGTAATTTGCAATGACTTCAGGCAAATGGCGCCGGGAAAAGAGAAGACAAAAGATTAAAGACAAAAGACAAAAGGCAAAAGTTGAGAGCGCAGCGACGAACCGGAACGAAGTGGAGCTCGGCGAAGTCAAATCCCGTTTAGGCGGGGATAAAGTTGAAGACTCAAGACCGCAAGTTGAGGCTCCGCCAAAATCCCGAGAGCGAAGCGAATCGGGAACTGCATGACTATTTGATCTTATAGTGATCTTCCAGTATCATTCTGAACAGTTTCCCCGGCAAAATGTATTTCAGTGCCACTGCCAGTTTTTGTTCAAATGATGCAATTATATATCTCTGATGTGGATTTTTGCACTCTGCGATTCTGACAAGCTTTTTGGCAAGAATGATCGGTTCCCATCCATTGGCTTCATCTTTTTCAATTATTGCCAGAGTTTTTAGATATTGAACATGATATGGATCATTCATATCAGTTGGTGCCAGGAAATTCCTGCGGTTGGCAGAGTTATTAGTATGAAAATCACCTGGGTTAATAAGTACAACTTTGATATTAAACTGTTTGACTTCCATTCTCAGAGCTTCACTGAAACCCTCAATGGCAAATTTACCAGCAGAGTAAAACGCCTGCAAAGGCAAACCCATTAATCCACCAATTGAACTGAAATTGATAATTGTACCGCCACCTTGTTTCCGCATTACAGGAAGAACTTCTCTTGTAAGATTAACCGTTCCCAGGAAATTGGTTTCCATCTGGAGCTTAATATTTTCTATGGGAGAAGTTTCTATAGGTCCCCCTGTATGCATCCCGGCATTATTAATGAGGACATCAATTCTGCCTACTTTCCGGATTATTATCTGCACAGCTTGTCGGATAGAATCAGCATTTGTGAGGTCCAGTTTTAATCCAATAATTGAAGAGTTGATTTCTACATCCCGTCGAACTGTTCCATAAACAGTATGTCCCCCAGATGCAAGAAGTTCTGCCGTTTGTTTACCAAAACCTGATGAGATTCCTGTTATGAGAATGATTTTTTTCATTACACGATTATTACCTGAGGTTAATTCGTTTCCCACCACCTTTCTATCCTATCCCAAAATACCCAAAGATTTTGCTGCTTTGGTAATTTTTTCAATTGAAATTTCTACCTGTTCTTTAGTATGGGTTGCCATCAGAGAATATCTGATCAGGCAATCTTTTTTTGGTACCGCAGGCGAAACTACAGGATTAACAAAAATTCCGTCTGCGAGCAGATTCTGGGTTAATTGTAAAGCTTTAATATCATCCCTGATAAAGAGAGGAATGATTGGTGTTTCAGATTTTCCTGTGTCAAATCCTGCTGTTTTGAAACCATTAATAGCAAGAGCAGTTAAATCCCACAAATGCTGTATCCTTTCAGGTTCATTTTCCATAATTTCTATTGAAGCAAGTACTGCCGCAGCTGACGAAGGAGTCATACTGGCGCTGAAGATCAGCGTCCTTGAATTATGTTTAATGTAATTTATAACCTCTTTATCCGAAGCGATAAATCCTCCAAGGGAAGCAAATGATTTTGAAAAGGTACCCATTATGAGATCGACTTTATCAGTCAAACCGAAATGCGAAGATGTACCCGATCCATTTTTCCCCAGAACCCCAAGTGAATGAGCATCATCAACCATAATTGATGCACCATAATGCTTTGCAAGTTTTACTACTTCAGGCAAATTAATTATATCGCCTTCCATAGAAAAAATGCCATCAACAACAATAAGTTTGATACGGTCTTTATGGCATAACTTTAATTTATTTTTAAGTGCATCCATATCGTTATGAGCGAATTTGAGCACTTTAGAAAAAGAGAGCCTGCTGCCTTCAATTATTGAAGCATGGTCGAGTTCGTCAAGAAGCAGATAATCGTGGCGTCCGGCTAGTAATGAAACAACTCCTAGGTTTACCTGGAAACCTGTACTGTAACATAGAGCAGCATCTTTATTAACCAAACGGGCTAATTTGTTCTCAAGTTCAATATGGATATCGAGTGTTCCGTTAAGGAACCTTGAACCGGCGCAACCGGTACCATATTTATCAATTGCTGCTTTTGCAGCGGCTTTAACTTTCGGATGGTTAGTGAGCCCAAGATAACTGTTCGATCCGAACATCAAAACCTTTTTCCCGTTAATAATTACTACCGTATCCTGTTCAGATTCAATTGCCCTGAAATAGGGGTAGATGCCAGCCTGCATGGCTTTCTGCGGGGCATCATAACTTGAAAGTTTATCTTTTAAAATTCCCACTATATAGCTTAAAAATTGATATAATTGAGTCCAAATGTAATAAAAAAAGAATAAAACGGAAGAAAAGCAACTCTTTTCACTAATAAAAACAAAATATTCTTTTTATTTGGAAAGTAAGAGGATGAATTTTACTTTTGTTCGCGAAATCAATTTTAAGAATTTAATGGACGACGACCCTGCGAATATATTAATCTAAACCTGGTATAGAAGGGTAGCCAGAACTACGGTCACTTCCTCCTTTACCGGAAACAGAATGGAGGTGACTATGACATCACTCACAACTTTTTATTTAAGCGGAATAATCGGTAAAGAAGCATTTGGCGCCGATGGAGATGCTATTGGAATAATCAAAGATTTGCTTGTTAATGCGATGCCTTCTGGAAACAATGACCCGAACCAGCAACTTGTAACCGGTGTAAGGCTCAGGATAAACAAGGAAACCAGATTCTATTCCTTTAAAAGTTTTATTGTTACGAAAGCAAGAGAAATGCTTAATGTAACCTGTACCGATCTGATTGAGATTAGTACTGAGGAATCTAATAATGGCCTGTTGCTTGTTGAGAATATTCTGGACAAGCAAATAGTGGATATGAATGGTCGGAAGTTGGTAAGGGTTAATGATGTGCGACTGGCAACGTTGCCTACAGGTACATATGCAATAGCTGTTGATATAGGGATAGAGGGACTTTTACGCAGAATAGGGATCTCTTTGCTGATAAAAAGATTTCTATCTCTTTTTAAAGTAAAAATACCTTCAAAATATATCCTTTGGGATGATGTTCAGGCTATTGACCATTCGAATCTTAATATCAGACTTTCAAAGAGTTATGCCAAGCTTCATACTCTTCACCCATCGGATATTGCTGATATACTTGAAGATATGGGTAAAAAATCGAGTATGTCAGTTTTCGCTTCACTCGATGAAGAAAAAGCCGCCGATGTTCTTGAGGAACTTGAGACCAATGCTCAAGTTCATATTCTTGAAAACCTTCCCGTTAATAAGGCTGCAGATGTGCTTGAAAAGATGCCTGCTGATGAGGTTGCCGATATACTCGACGAACTGGAAGATGATAAGGCCGAAATGTTGTTAAAGGAAATGGACAAGGAATCTTCACAGGAAGTCAGGGAACTTCTTGAATATGATGATGATCGAGTAGGAAGTATTATGACTACTGATTTTCTTTCTTTCAGTGCCACAATGACCGTAGCGGAAGTACTTGTTGAATTGAGAGCCAAAAAGCCAGAGTCTGCAGAACTGTACAACATGTTTGTAGTAGAGTCAAACGATGAGTTAATCGGGATGTTTAATTTACGCGATCTTGTTGTTTCAGAGCCAATGGTGAATGTGAGTCAGATTATGAAGTCGGAGCCTGTTTACCTCTTCGATGAGCAGAAAGTAGGAGCAATAGCCAGGATAGTCTCCAAGTACAATTTGCTGGCTGTCCCTGTGGTTGATCAGAATTATCAGTTACAAGGGATGGTTGTTATTGATGATGTGATTGAAGACCTTATACGGAAAAGAAGAACAAATAAAAGATAAAAGTTGAGGTCATGCCCGGGTCAAAGTTCAATTTTAAGAGGTTCTTCAAACAAATTGCAATTTTTTTTGCTATACTCGGTCCGGGGATTATTACAGGAAGTGTCGATAATGATGCAGGAGGGATTACAGTCTATTCTGTAGCGGGAGCAACGTACGGTTATGGTCTTATCTGGACACTCATCCCATCATTTGTTGTTTTACTGATTATCCAGGAAATGAATGCGCGTATGGGTATTGTGACAGGCAAGGGCCTTTCTGATCTGATTCGCGAAAATGCCGGTTTAAAAATCACCTTTTTTATTTTTATAGGATTATTATTTTCTAATATTGGCAATACCACTACTGAATTCGCGGGCGTTGCAGGAAGTATGGAGATCTTTGGTGTAAGTAAATATATTTCGGTTCCCTTAGTTGCAGTTATGGTATGGTTCCTGGTGGTAAAAGGGACATACAAGATTGCAGAACGTATTTTTTTGATATTCAGCGTTTCATTGCTTACATATGTGGTATCAGCATTAATGGCTAAGCCCCATTGGGGAGAAATCGGATCTGCAATAATTCGTCCACAGATTGGAATAAACACCCGGAGCATTGCGATGGTTATAGCTTTGGTTGGCACAACGATTGCCCCATGGATGCAGTTTTATATGCAATCGACAGTCATTGAAAAAGGTCTCAAAATGAAGAATTTCAAATACACACTGATCGATATTACAGTAGGATGTGTTGCAACAATCGTGGTGGCTTTCTTTATTTTGGTAGCCTGCGGATCAACATTGCATCCTAACGGAATTCAGATAAATGAAGCAAAAGATGCCGCTATAGCCCTTAAACCTCTGGCAGGAGTACTGGCATCTCAAGTATTTGCCTTCGGTCTTTTTGTGGCTTCAGTCTTTTCAGCAACAATATTGCCTCTGGCTACTGCTTTTTACGTTTGCGAGGCATTTGGCTTCGAGGCCGGAATTGATAAAAAATGGAATGATGCAAAGGAGTTTTATATTCTTTATACAGGGATACTGGTTATTTCCGCCCTTATAATTCTGATCCCGAATGCTCCTCTTATTCAGATATCAATCTGGTCCCAGGTAATAAATGGGATACTGTTACCCGTGGTACTTGTCTGCATGATCCTGCTAATAAACAATAAAAAAATCATGGGTACATATGTAAATAATCTGATGCAAAACATTATCGGCTGGAGCGCCGTTGTAGTACTGGTAGGGTTATCGGTGGCCTTGCTTGTCATGCCCTTTTTTAATAAATGAGAATATTCAGGAAGATTAATAAAAACCAGTAACTTTAGATTCCAAAAACAATAAAATGAATTGTGAAAGACATCCATGGCATAGCATCGATTCGGGTAAAGATGCCCCGACTTTTGTAAAAGGCATAATTGAGATTCCCAAGGGATCAAAAGGTAAATACGAAATGGATAAGGAATCAGGCCTGCTGCGGCTCGACAGAGTGCTTTTTTCATCGGTCCATTATCCGGCAAACTACGGGTTCATACCACAAACGTATTGCGATGACCATGATCCGCTTGATATACTTGTTATCTGCTCAATTGATGTTTTTCCGATGTGCATCATTGAGGCGAAAGTGATCGGAGCTATGGAGATGGTTGATGGAGATGAGCGTGATGATAAAATAATAGCTGTTGCCAGAAATGATATGTCAGTCAATTATATAAATGATCTGTCAGAATTACCTCCACATACCCTGGTCGAACTGAAAAGGTTCTTTGAAGACTATAAAACGCTAGAACATAAAAATGTTATAGTTGAACAATTCATGCCCAGGGAAAAAGCTTATGAAATAATAGAGGAGAGCATGAGATTGTACCAGGAAAAGAAAGAATCTTTGATTCGGCCTTTATAACCAGCTTTATTATATGCAAAAAGGATATTTTGATTCATATTCTTATCATACTCCGGAAAAGGAAACTTTATCGGTCAAAGAAAAATTTTTTCTCGATAGCCGGATATATTTTGCTTTAAGATATGCTGCTGTGGTTCTGCGAACCAGGAAAGAAGCTATCAGGAAAGTCTATGATACAAGAGCCTGGACCGATTCTTCGTTTGAAGTTTTCAGGATCATTGAAAAGACAGGCGGGAAATTTCATATCACAGGTATGGAAAATATCACAAAATCAGCAGGTTCAGTGCTTTTCATCAGCAATCATATGAGTACTCTTGAAACCATGATTTTACCATCGATAATTGGTCCACATAAGGAACTTACATTTGTTGTAAAAGAGAGTCTGGTCAAACATCCGCTTTTCGGTGATGTTATGAGGTCGAGGAATCCTATTGTAGTTGGAAGAACCGATCCACGGAAAGATCTTGAAGCTGTGATGAATGGTGGTGTCGATTTGTTAAGAAATGGAATTTCGATAGTCATTTTTCCTCAGAGTACAAGAAGTCTTAAATTTAAACCTGAGGAGTTCAATTCACTTGGCGTGAAACTGGCAAAGAAAGCCGGTGTTGATGTTGTCCCGATTGCATTAAAAACTGATTTCTGGGGTAACGGGAAGTGGATTAAAGAACTTGGACCTTTAGACAGTCATAAACCCATTCATATAAAATTTGGTGAACCAATCAGGATTGCCGGAAACGGTAAAGAGGAAAATCAGAGAATAATTGATTTTATACAATCCTCGCTTGAGGGATGGGAATAAGATTCACTTAACTTATGACCTTTTTCACATACGATCAGTTCGCTCCCAAAATCTCTGAACTCAATTTTTTTAAGTGTAATCCTTATAATTAAATTATTTTTTTATATTTGTTGCGGACAAATAATTATTTATAAATAACGTTATTCTTTAAATTTGATATTTTCCCCTGAATCATAGTTTATTTATACTTTTCATCATTAGTGTCCACTAAAAGTTAAATATCGTTCTTTGAAATCATGAGTATATCGAGGTTGTAGAGCTTTTTAATTACGTGTCGATTTGAAAATGAATAACTACCAGGGCTTTAATTAGACTTG
>Ga0187886_1000859_pt1 | contig 31938 bp, 20 predicted proteins | sample June2016WEW_20_1_FD_133001 | JGI IMG/M metagenome (GOLD analysis project Ga0187886, IMG submission 133001) | Peatland microbial communities from SPRUCE experiment site at the Marcell Experimental Forest, Minnesota, USA - June2016WEW_20_150 | ecosystem: Environmental > Terrestrial > Soil >...
CGGCAACTCTTTCCTGAAGGCGGTCTTCGACGCCGGGGTGCGGGAGATCTCTAAAAACGGCAGCGACGAGAAGGATGGCTTCATCTTTCCCTCCTACGTGGAGGATATTATGGGGCCCGAACTGTTTGACTACGGTTACGGCCCTTTCCGGTGGGTCTGCCTGAGCGGCAGGCATGAGGACCTGGTCAAGACTGATCGGGCCGCCATGGATTGCATTGACCCGAACCGCCGGGGGCAGGACCGGGACAATTACATCTGGATCCGGGACGCCGAAAAGAACAGCCTGGTGGTAGGTTCTCAGGCCCGCATTCTCTACCAGGACGCTGAGGGTAGAATGAAAATCGCTCTGAAGTTCAACGATATGATCAGGAAGGGGGAGATCGGCCCGGTGATGATGGGGCGTGACCACCACGATGTCAGCGGCACCGACTCCCCCTTTAGGGAGACCGCCAACATCAAAGACGGCAGCAATGTGATGGCCGACATGGCCGTCCAGTGCTTCGCCGGCAACTCCGCCCGGGGCATGAGCCTGGTAGCGCTGCACAACGGTGGCGGGGTGGGCATCGGCAAGGCGATCAACGGCGGCTTCGGCCTGGTTCTGGACGGCAGCGAACGAGTTGACGAGATTATCAAGTCCGCACTCCTGTGGGATGTCATGGGTGGTGTTGCCCGGCGCTCCTGGGCCAGGAACGGGCACTCCATCGAGACCAGCATGGAATTCAACCGCAGTTACCGGGAAGCGGGGCAGATCACCCTGCCCTACCTGGCCAGCGACGATTTGGTAAATGAACTAGTTGACGAGGCTTTCAAGGCCTGACGAAACGCTTGAACGCGGGTGGACGCGGGGACGGTTCTCGCGTCCACTAGTGGACGCGAGAACCGTCCCCGCGTCCACAAAGGAAGGAGGGGGTAGCGTGCCCCAGACAAACACGATCGTGCTCGGCGTGATCGGCGCCGATGTCCATGCCGTGGGCAACAAGATCCTGGAGATGACCTTTTCCGACGCCGGTTTCAAGGTAGTCAACCTGGGCGTCATGGTCTCCCAGGAGGAGTTCATCAACGCTGCCGTGGAGACCGACGCCTCCGCCATCCTGGTCTCATCCCTGTACGGGCATGGAGAGATGGACTGCCGCGGCCTTAGGGATCAGTGCCGGGAATCGGGCATCGGCGATATCCTGCTCTACGTCGGTGGGAACCTGGTGATCGGCAAGCGCACCTTCTCACCGGTAGAGGCGCTGTTCAAGGAGATGGGTTTTGACCGGGTTTATCCCCCCGGTGTGATGCCTGACGTGGCGATAGCAGATCTCCGAAAGGACCTGGGTCTATGAAAGCATTGCTGATCGACTTTGGGAGCACCTTTACCAAAGTGGCTCTGGCCAACCTCGATCCTCCGGGCCTGATCGGGACCGCCCAGGCGGTGACCACCACCTCCACAGATCTCCTGGATGGATTGCGAACAGCCCTGGCAGAGTTTAGTCGCGGCGAACTGGAGGGGATCGCCGTCAAAAGAGCCTGCAGTTCCGCGGCCGGAGGCTTAGGGATCGTGGCTATCGGCCTGGTGCCCGTGCTCACCGCCAAGGCAGCGCGGGAGGCAGCCCTGGGCGCCGGGGCCCGGGTACTGGCCACCTATGCCTATACTCTCACCTCCCGGGAGATCGAGGAGATCCGCAGCCTCCGGCCGGATATGCTGCTGCTGGCCGGCGGCGCCGATGGCGGTGAGCAGCGCACCATTCTGGATAACGCCGCCCTGATCGCCGAATCCGGGCTGGGGGTTCCGGTGGTCTATGCCGGCAACAAGGTGGCGGCGGATCGGGCCGAAGAACTGTTGACTGGCCGGGTACCCAGGGTGATCGTAGCCGCCAACGTCATGCCCGAGGTCAACGTGCTGCAGACAGAGCCCGCCAGGCAGGCGATCAGGGAGCTGTACCTGCAGGAGATCACCAAGGCCAAAGGCCTGGAGCGCATCCAGCAGGAGGTGGGGCTGGCCATGCCCACCCCGCTGGCGGTGATGCGCGGCGGGGAACTACTGCAGCGCACCTGGAAGCAGACAGTGGTGATGGTGGATATCGGCGGCGCCACCACGGACATCCATTCTTTTGGCGACGGCAAGCCCAGTGCGGCGGGGGTCATCCTGAAGGGGCTGCCCGAGCCGTTTGTCAAGAGAACGGTGGAGGGCGACCTGGGGATGCGCCTGAGTGCGGCGTCACTGCTGCATTCGGTGGGGGTGGAGCGCCTGCAGGAACAGCTTCCCTTTCTACTGGAAAACGGTGAGCTTCAGGATTATGTCAACTGGATCAGCGCCTCCAAGGATGCTCTGCCCCGCAACGGGAGAGAGTTGCTGATCGAGCGGGCGCTGGCGATTGCCTGCATCAGGGAAGCGATCGTGAGGCATGCCGGTCGTCTCGAGGAGGCCTTCACCCCCAGCGGCCGCATGTGGATCCAGCAGGGGAAAGACCTGACCAGGGTGGATCTGCTGGTAGGGATCGGAGGGGTGCTGGCGCACGCCGGCGATCCTTTCGATATGCTGCGCCAGGCCTTGAAGATCGAGGACAGCCTGGCCCTCACGCCGAAGCACCCCCAGCTCTATCTCGACCGGCATTATCTATTGGCGGCTATCGGGCTGCTGTCCGATATTTACCCGCAGGCGGCGGAAGCGCTGCTCGGGGAGACCCTGGCGCCATCGGAGGTGTAAAATTTGACACTAGAAAATAGAAAATGGGAGCAGAACCTGCTTGAGGAGAGCCGGCGGCAGGTGCTGGCCGGCTGGCCGACCGGGAGAGAGGTCGATCTCCAGGAAGCGATGAACTATCACCGCTCGCTCGGCCAGGAGAGAGTCTCCTATCACAAGCTTCGCCGGGGGCAGCAGGACGGAGTCACTTTCCTGCAGCCGCGGGCGGGGGTGGCCCTGCTCGATGAGCACATCAACTTGTTGAATACCCTCGAGCACCAGGGGGCGGCCGACTTCCTGCCCACCACGATCGATTCCTATACGCGCCAGAACCGCTATCAGGAGGCTGACAGGGGCATCGAGGAATCCAAAGTGGCCGGGCGTTCGATGCTGAACGGACTGCCGGCGGTCAACTATGGGGTGAAAAACTGCCGCCAGATCGTCGCTGCGACGGGGGTGCCGGTGCAGATCCGCCACGGTACGCCGGATGCCCGGCTGTTGGCGGAGATCGCCCTGGCCTCCGGCTTCACGGATTTCGAGGGTGGCGGTATCTCCTATAACATCCCCTATGCCAAGAATATCTCCCTGCAACAGTCCCTCTCCGATTGGCAGTATGTTGACCGGCTCTGCGGGCTCTATGCCGATGGCGGCATCATCATCAACCGGGAAATGTTCGGCCCGCTCACCGGGACGCTGGTTCCCCCCTTTATCTCGCACGCCGTGGGGATCATCGAGGCCCTGCTGGCGGCCGAGCAAGGCGTGCGCAGCATTGCTGTCGGTTACGGACAGGGGGGCAACCTGATCCAGGATACGGCGGCCCTGAGGACTCTGCCGCGCCTGGCCAGGCATTACCTGGACCGCTTCGGCTACCAGGATGTATTTGTCAGCACGGTCTTTCACCAGTGGATGGGGGGGTTCCCGCAGGACGAGTCCCGGGCTTTTGGCGTGATCGCCTGGGGCGCTGCCACTGCCGCTCTGGCCGGGGTCGACAAGGTGATCGTCAAGACTCCGCACGAAGCCCTGGGCGTGCCCACCGCCGAGGCCAACGTGGCTGGCCTGCTCTGCACCAGGCAGGTGATGCGCATGCTGGCCGAACAGAGCGTTCCGGCCACCCCCGGGCTGCAAGAGGAGGAGGAGGCCATCGAGCGGGAGGTCGGGGAGGTGATCGCCAAAGTCCTGGATCTCGGCGAGGGCGATCTGGCTGCCGGAGCGGTGCGGTCCTTTGCAGCCGGAGTGCTGGACGTGCCCTTCGCTCCATCCCGCTGTGCCAAGGGAGCGATCATGCCGGTGCGCGACCTGAGAGGAGCGATCCGGTTGCTGCACCCGGGCAAGCTGCCCCTGTCCCGGGAAAGCCTGGACTGGCACCGGTTAAAAATAGAAGAACGGGGCAGGGAAGAGCGGAGAGAGCCGGATTTCCACATGGTTATCGACGATATCTATGCTATCAGCAAGGGTATGCTGGTGGGTAAACCGAGGTGAATATGAGCGTGCATATTGAAAAAGTCCTGGCATCGCCCGGACTGACCGGTTTTTACTTCGACGATCAACTGGCGATCAAGGCTGGCGCCAAGTCAGATGGTTTTGCCTATGAGGGCGATCCGGTGACCCCGGGCTTTTCAGCAGTGCGACAGCGGGGCGAATCGCTGAGTATCCTCCTGCTCCTGTCCGACGGCAGCATCGCCTACGGCGACTGCGCCGCCGTCCAGTATTCGGGGGCGGGTGGCAGGGATCCGTTATTTCTGGCCAAGGATTTCGTACCGGTAGTCGAGCAGTGTCTGGCTGAGCGGCTGGAGGGCCGGGAGATCGCCTGTTTTCGGGATCTGGCCGGTGAACTGGACACCATGGCAGGGCCGGACGGCCACAGACTGCATACGGCTCTCCGCTACGGCCTCACCCAGGCGCTGCTCAACGCCGTGGCTCTGGGCGGGAAGAAGCTGATGTGCGAGGTATTATCAGAGGAGTACCACACGGAATTATCGCTTGATCCCATCCCCCTCTTTGCCCAGACCGGTGATGATCGCTACCTCAACGCCGACAAGGCGATCATCAAACGGGCCGATGTGTTGCCGCACGGCCTGATCAACAATGTAGAGACGAAGCTGGGCCGGAAGGGGGAGTTGCTGCTCGAGTATGTGCACTGGTTGAGCAAGAGAATTAGGCAGTTGGCCGGGGATGAGTACAAACCCGTCCTGCACATCGATGTTTATGGGACTCTGGGGCTGGCTTTCGATAACGACCTCGATACCATTGCCGAATATCTGGGCAAGCTGGAGATGGCTGCCGGGCCGTTCAGGCTGCGCATCGAGGGCCCTGTCGATATGGGCTCCAAGGAGGGGCAGATCGATGCCCTCTCCCGGTTGAGGCTGCTAGAGACGGTGAAGGGAATCAGGACCGAGATCGTGGCTGATGAGTGGTGCAACACCCTCGAGGATGTGCGCGATTTCACCGATGCCAGGGCTGGGCACATGATTCAGGTAAAAACCCCGGATCTCGGCGGCGTCGACAATATCGTGGAGGCGATTCTCTATGCCAAGTCCCACGGGGTCGGCGCCTACCAGGGCGGCACCTGCAACGAGACCGATCGCTCGGCCCAGGTCTGCGTTCACGTGGCCCTGGCCACCGGGCCCGACCAGATGTTGGCCAAGCCCGGGATGGGAGTCGACGAGGGGATGATGGTGGTTGAGAATGAGATGAGGCGCGCCCTGCGGGTGTTGCGCTTCAAGAGGGGGTCAGGGCGATGAGGCCGCTGGTATTGCTCTCACCTACGGCGATCCTGGGTTACGGCTTTCCGGCCGTCTCCCTGGACCGCGGGTTATCCTTCAATCCGGATGTGATCGCCGTCGATGCAGGTTCGACCGATCCGGGGCCCTATTACCTGGGTGCCGGGCAGTCCTTCGTGCCCCGGAGATCTGTCAAGAGAGACCTGGTCTTTCTACTGCGGGCCGCCCGCCGGCTGCATATACCGGTCCTCATCGGCTCTGCCGGGGGTTCCGGGGCGAGGCCGCACCTGGAGTGGTGCCGGGAGATCATCCTGGAAGTGGCCCGGGAGGAATCGCTCTCCTTCCGGATGGCGGTCATTCCCGCCGATGTACCCCGGTCATTGCTGCTAGAGGAACTGTCCAACGGCCGGGTCGAACCCCTGGGGCCGGCGCCGCAGCTTACAGCAGACGCAGTGAGCGAGAGTACCTACCTGGTCGCCCAGATGGGCGTCGAACCGTTGATGGAGGCGCTGGATGGAGGCGCCGAGGTGATCCTGGCCGGCCGCTGCTACGACCCGGCGGTATTTGCGGCTCTGCCTGTCAGACAGGGATACCCGGCCGGGCTCGCCCTGCACCTGGGCAAGATCCTGGAGTGCGCCGCCATCGCCGCGGTGCCGGGCAGCGGCAGCGATTGCATGATCGGTATCCTGGAGCAGGGCCGGTTCCTGGTCGAACCAGCCGGTGAGGGCCGGAGGGCCACCGAGGCCTCGGTGGCGGCCCACACCCTGTATGAGAAGGGTGATCCCTACCTGCTCCCGGGCCCCGGCGGCAGTATCGATCTGCAAGGGGCCGTCTTTACCCAGGTCACGGACCGCCGGGTAGCGGTGGAGGGCAGCAGATATTGCCCTGCCAGCCCGTATACGGTGAAGGTGGAGGGCGCCAGGCAGATTGGCTACCGGGTGGTCTCCCTGGCCGGCGCCCGGGACCCGGCCTTCATCGAACAGCTCGATACTGTATTGCAGGGTGTGGAAGAGCGAACGAGGGACAACTTCAGCAATGAAGAGGGCGGTTATCGGCTGCTGTTCCACGTATACGGCCGGGACGGGGTCATGGGCGCCCAGGAACCGCATCCCGCAGCCGGGCACGAGGTGGGGATTGTGATGGAGGCCATCGCTGACAGCCAGGAGTTTGCCGAGGCAGTGTTGGGTTTTGCCAGGTCGACCATGCTGCACTTCGGGTTTCCCGGGCGGCTGACTACCGCCGGCAATCTGGCTTTTCCCTACTCGCCGTCCGATTTCAAGGTGGGTAAGGCCTATGTCTTTTCCGTCCACCACCTGCTGACCCTGTCTGACCCGCAGCAGATCTTCCCGGTCTCCTTCGAGGAGGTGCGCCCATGAAACCGCTGGTGGAACTTGCCCAGGTGATCAGGACCAAGAATGCCGGGCCCTACGAACTGACCCTGGACATCATCTTCAAGAGCCGCCGGATCTACGAACAGGTGAAGAGAGAGAACAGTCTGAACGCCCCCCTGATCGCCCGGATCTATGGGGTGCCGGAGCCGGACATCCTGAAGGCGATCTACTTCGACCCGGCCTGCGCCTTCAAGGCTACCATGAAAAGGCCGCTGCCCTGTGGCGATCCGGGCGAGCGGGATATCTACGGCGCTCAGCAGCACGCCCCACTGTTAGACTTGCTGCTGCCCTGGGAGGATGAGCATGAATCAGATTCATGAGTTTTTAATGCATTCGGTCTACTTCGCCCCGCGGGGCAAGAGGCGGATTCATGAACTGGGCGAGCACCTGGCCCAGCGGTATATGTCAGCCGAAGATCTTCTGGTTGGCGTGATCGGGGATGCGGGCGCCGGCAAGTCCCTGCTGATCCAGGGGATGTTCCCGGGATTGGAACTGTCCAACGATGACGAGCGGATCAATATCAGGCCGTTGCCACTGCTCTCCGATGTGGAGGACGGCGCCTTCGAATACCATACCTATCACCTGGATATGCTGTTCGAGCAGGCGTTTACCCAGCCGGGCATCCTGGCCGATGCCGTGAGCAAGGCGATTGCCGATGGCTGCCGGGTGGTGATCGAGCACTTTGACCTGCTCTACCCCTACCTGCGCATGAATGCCCGGATCCTGGTGGGGATCGGGGAGGAGGTCATCATCGCCCGTCCGGGACTGTTTGGCCCGGAACCGGAGGAAATCAGGTCGATCGTCTACCCGTCCCTTTACTACCGTAAAATGGCCCATTCGGCTGAGGACATCACCCAGCAGGTGCTGAGCCGGATGGGCATGCCCACGGCCGATGATCATGGAGACGTGCGCCACGGATTCATGCTCTGTTTTTCCCACCAGCATCAGGTGGATCTGGCGCTGGTGGAGCGGCTGGTCAAAGAGATTGTCGACAGCAACCTGCCGATCACTCCTATCGGAGAGAGGAGCATCCATATCGGCGATCATGAACTGGCCTGTACCGGCCCCCGTATCCATGTCCGCAACACCGGGGAGATCAAAAACTTCCGGTTGCTGCCCGATTTTGTCTACAACCCGCACCGGAACGAGTACGGCATTGTGGGTTTCGTCGGAGAAAAACCGATCAATTTTCTGGCCGGATCGCAGATCGGCGTTGAGCCGTTATTTTGAGTGTGTGCCCGGCCTGGATCAAACACAGAAAGCTATAGAAAGTTGTAGAAAAAAAGAATTGATCAGGACAGGATTTTTTTAACCAAGAGAGAATAGCTATACAAGCTGTATACAACTAGTATACGTATCCGATAGGGAGGTATCGCGGATGATATCCAAATTGTTCGGACTGGATGGCAGAGTGGCCCTGGTAACAGGCGCCGCGCAGGGACTTGGCCGTGGCTATGCCCAGGCTCTGGCGGCAGCAGGGGCATTGACTATTTGCATGGACCGTGACCATCCCGAGGAGACGGTGTCTCTGATCCGGGATGCGGGAGGCAAGGCGGAGCCGTGCCAGGTGGATATTTCTCGCCCTGTCGATGTGCAGGCGGCGATCGACGGCATCGTCAACAAGTACGGTCAATTGAATATCCTGGTCAACAACGCCGGGACCGAGATCGAAAAGAATTTCCTCGAATATAGCGAGCAGGAATACGACACCATCATGGGCACCAACCTCAGGGGCCTCTTCTTCGCCTCCCAGGTGGCTGCCCGTTACATGGTCAAGCAGCGCAACGGCAAGATCATCAACCAGGGATCCCTGGGCAGCCAGATCGGCCTGGCCGGATCGACTGTATACTGCGCCACCAAAGGGGGCGTGCTGCTGTTCACTCGTGCCCTGGCGATTGAGCTGGCCCCCTTCAATGTCCAGGTCAACGCCATCGGGCCGGGCTACTTCCGCACCAGTATGACCGAACCCTTCTTCCAGGATCCGGAGCACCGGCAATGGATCGAAAACCGGATTCCGGCGGGGCGAGTGGGCACCAACGATGATCTGGCGGGGACGGTAGTATTTCTGGCGAGCCCCGCCTCGGACTATATCACTGGCCAGATCATCTACGTTGATGGCGGCTGGTTGGCCAGCTAATCGCCTGCCGGCGCCGGCAGGTGCTTGTGAGCAAACAAGTGAGCAAACCAGTGGGGAGTGAAAACCTTGCAAGCTGCCCGTTATTATGGAATCAGAGATGTGCGAGTCGACGATATACCGAAGCCGGCCTGCCCTCCGGGCCAGGTTCTGGTCAAGGTGGCTTACGCCGGCATCTGCGGCTCTGACCTGCACATATACAGAAAAGGGATGTTCGTCAAGTACCTCCAGGAGACCATGGGACACGAATATTCCGGCACGATCGAAGAGGTCGGCGCCGGAGTTGACGGCTGGAAGCCCGGTGACCAGGTGGTGGGCGACCCGCGGGTGGGATGCGGCGGCTGTGCCTGGTGCCTGCAGGGGAACTACAACCTCTGCCCGGACCTGGGATTTATCGGCGAGGTCTCTCCCGGTTGTTTTACCGAGTATATCCTGGCGGATCCGCAGAAGCTGTTGAGAATACCGCCCGCAGTAGATCTGCGCCGGGCGGCTCTGGTCGAACCCCTGGCGGTGGCTTTGCACATCCTTGATCAGGGCGCCGTAACCGGGGATACTGCACTGGGCATCATCGGCGCCGGTCCGATCGGGCTTTTGACGATCGTTGCGGCCAAAGCGCTCGGAGTGCAACAGGTGACGGTCCTCGATATCTCTGACCCCAGGCTGGACCTGGCGCACAGGATCGGCGCCGACCGGGTAGGGTCGGCTTTTCCGGAGGATAGCACAGATACGGTTGACGTGGCAGTGGAAGCGGTGGGCGTGGCTAGTACCCTGGATGGCGCTCTCAAATGGGTGAGACCGGAGGGAAGGCTGGTCATGGTGGCTCTATACGAGGAACCGGCGCCGATCGACCCCAACTATATTGTCGGTAAGGAATTGCATCTGGTTGGCGTCAACGCCTACACCACCGCCGACCTGGAGCGGGCGGTGGACTTTCTGACGGCCTGCCCTCCGGGTATTGAGCAGGTGATCTCCCACGTATTGCCTCTGAATTCCGTGGCACGTGGTTTTGAACTCTTGACAACACCGGGGACGACTTGTGCAAAAATATTGCTGGCTCCCGGAACCTGAGCATGCTTGTATATGGAAGCATATGGGCTCGCAAAGAAGTGGGGGGAGAGTGGAGAGATGGCAAGCTTGTCCAGCCGCATGGAAGAGCTTCGCAACAAGGGAAAATCAAACCTGGCGCGAACTGCTTACTTGCAGTTGAAGGAAGATATCGTGTTCGCCAAGTTCAAGCCGGGGGAATACATCAGCGAGAACATGCTGGCCACGGTTCTGGAGATGAGCCGGACACCGGTACGGGAGGCATTGAAGGAGCTGGCCTTCGAGAACCTGGTGGAACTCCTGCCGGGACGGGGGGCCGTGGTCAAGGATATATCCTTGAAAGACTTGAAGGAAATATTTGAGCTGCGCAGGGTCTTGGAATGCTTTGCTGCTGAGAGCGCGGTAGACAATCTCACAGATGCCGAAATTCAAGACCTGGAACAGACCTGGTTGTCTTTCCAGGATCAGGTCTGCCGGGGGCAGCAACTGGAGTGGGAAACCGTCAGTCGTTACGATAACGCCCTACATGAGATGATTGTAGATAATTGCAGCAACTCACATCTGAAAAACTTTATGAGCGTTTTGGGCCAGCAGATCTTGCGCTACCAGCTATTGACGGCAATGGCCCTCGGGGATGTGAAGGACACCATCCGGCAGCACCTGGAGATTATCGCCCTGCTCAAAAGCCGAAACAATGAGGAATTGATTGCGGCGCTCGGCCGGCATATCGAACAGGCGGAAAGTATTCTGGTGAAAAGCCACAGCTGAACGAGACACGGGGACGGTTCTCCTGTTTCAGGTGGCCAAGAGAAAATGGGGCGAGGCAGCGTCGCCTGCCCCATTGCTCACGGCAAGTAAAATATCTAGTAATAGGTGGTGAGGAAGATGGAGTTGACGCCAGAAGAGCAGCAGATGCTCGACGGCAAGTACGGAGAGGGCGTGGCCATCGCCATGAAGGTACAGGTGGCAGTGGGTGAGGCCTTCGGCGCTGAGCGCATGATAGAGATCAGCAGAGCTCACGTAGCGTTGAGCAACCAGGAAGCCGATCTATGGTTTGCAGAGAAGCTGGTCAGTGGCGGGGCGCGCTGCCGGATCTCACCGACCGTCAACCCGGGCTTCAATTTGGAATATTTTCAGGGTGTGACGGAGATCTCCCCGGAAGATGAGTCTGTGATCAAACGCACGCGAGCCGCCTATAAGGCGATCGGTGCTACTCTGACCTACAGCTGCACCCCGTATCTGGAAGAAAATATCCCCCGGTTTGGTGAGATTACAGCCTATTCCGAATCGAGCGCCACCCCCTACATGAATTCGGTCTACGGCGCCAGGACCAACAGGGAATCCGCCCAGAGTGCTCTCTGCGCTGCGGTAACCGGCAGGACACCGCTGTATGGCTTCCTGTTGGACGCCAACCGCAAAGGGCAGGTGCTGGTTGAGGTACAGGCGACGCTGCGGGATGATTCTGATTACAGTATGCTTGGCTACTGTGCCCCTAAGAAAATAGGCTTTGGCGTTCCTGTTTTCACGGGGATCGACAACCCGTCGCCGGAGGGGCTGATGAATCTGGGCGCACAGTTAAATACCGCCGGCGCTGTTACCATGTATCATATCGTGGGGGTAACTCCGGAAGCCCGCACACTGGAGGCGGCATTCCAGGGCGAAGAGCCCCAGAAGCGGGTGGTGATCACCGATCAGGACCTCCAGGAGATGCGGCAGACCCTCTCCGCAAGCACAGGTAAAATCGATTTTGCCATGTTTGGCTGCCCGCACCTGACCATCAGCCAGGTGGCCCGGATCGCCGGCCAGGTTGAGGGAAAGAGATTACAGGCGGAACTGTGGATCTGCACCTCCTTCCAGACCAAGGAACTGGCCAGCCGGATGGGCTTTGTGGATGTCATCAGCCAGGCCGGGGGCCACATCGTGGAGGATTCCTGCGTCGATCAGCCCTGCTGGCACCACCTGTATGGCAAAAAGGGAGTGACCGATTCCCCGAAGTGTGCCTATTACACTAAAAGAAGAAACATGGAGTTCGTTCTCAGAAGCATTCCTGAATGCGTGGATGCTGCCATCAGGGGGGAAGTCGCATGAGCAGTCAGGCTATCGCCATGAAATGCCATCGCATCGCCGGCGGCAAGGCCCGGGGGGAGGCGCTGGTCTCCACCGATGATATCTGTTTCTACCTGGTAGATCCCCAGAATGGCCTGGTGATTGAAAAGGGCCATGCTCTGGAGGGGCAGTGCATCGCCGGAAAGGTACTGGTCTTCCCTAGCGGCAAGGGCAGTTCGGTGGTGCAGGCTGACGGGCTCTACCAGTTGACTATGAAAGGGACCGCCCCGAAAGCGCTGGTAATCGAGCGCCCGGACACGGTGATGGTGGCCAGCGCCATTATCATGAACGTGCCGGTGGTGGATCGTCTGGACCAGGAGTTCTACCAGACTGTTGCCAACGGTGATGAAATTGAAGTAGATGCAGACAGTGAACTGGTAACCATTTTAAAAAAACAGAAGGAGGAAATAAAATGATTACCTTAAAAGCAGCTAAAAGATCTGTCAATACCAGTGAAAACGTCCAGGAGATCGTGCTCGGCATCCTGGATAAGGTTAAAAATGAGGGCGACCAGGCGATCCTGGAGCTTACGGAACGCTTCGACGGTGTTAAACTGAACGAGTTGAGAGTGCCCAGGGAAGCCTTTAAAAAGGCCTACGACCTGGTCTCCAAGGAGACGGTCAGGAGCCTGGAGTTTGCCGCCGAGCAGATCCGGTTCTTTGCCGAGCAGCAGTTGCAGTGCCTGAAACCCCTGGAATGTGAGCACCTTCCAGGGGTGAAGCTTGGCCACCGGCTGATTCCCATCCAGTCCTGCGGCGCTTACGTACCGGCCGGTCGCTACCCGCTTCCTTCCACGACACTGATGACTGCCATCCCCGCCAAAGTGGCCGGGGTGGACCGGGTGGCTGCCTGCTCGCCGCCATCGCGAGAGTATGGGACGATCCACCCGGCGGTGCTGGTAGGCATGGATCTGGCCGGTGTCGATGAGGCCTATTGCATGGGCGGAGCCCAGGCAATCGCCGCCTATACCTATGGCACCAAGAGCGTGGCCCCGGTCGACATCATCGTGGGGCCCGGCAACCAGTTCGTCACCGAGGCCAAGCGGCAGGTCAGCGGCACTGTCGGTATCGACATGCTGGCCGGTCCGAGCGAGGCCGTGATTATCGCCGACGATACCGCTCCGGTACGGTTTGTGGCGGTGGACCTGCTGGCCAGGTGCGAGCACGATCCCAACTCCATCGCCGTGCTGATCACCACCAGCCGGCGGCTGGCCGAAGAGGTGGAGAAACAGGTTCACGAAGAGTTGAAGACTCTGGGTACTGCGGAGTTGGCCGGCCAGACCTGGGAGGACAACGGTCAGATCATCCTGGTCGACGACATGGAGGAAGCGATCGCCCTGTCCGATCAATTTGCCATCGAACACCTCCAGATCATGACCGCCCATGACGATGAACTGGCGCCCAGGCTGCGCAACTACGGCTCACTGTTCATCGGTCAGGAGGACCCGGTAGCCTTTGGCGACTACGTCTCCGGCCCCAACCACACCCTGCCCACCCTCACCACCGCCCGGTTCAGCAACGGGATCTGGGTCGGCACCTTTATCAAAGCCTCAACGTATGAGCACGTGACCCCTGCCGGAGCCGCCCTCCTGGCGCAGCACTGTTCCCATCTGGCTGGCGTGGAGGGATTGCTGGCACACCAGCGCGCCGCTGACCTGAGAAAGAAATAGGCAGGCTGCATGGTGCGTGATTTGAGGGGAGGCGAAAGTGATGCCGAAACAGGATACAGATGCTCCCATGCTGCAACTGCGTGATGTTTCCAAGATCTATCCCGGCACGGTGGCCCTGTACAAGGCCAATCTGTCGGTGCGGCGCGGAGAAGTGCACGGCATCATCGGCAAGAACGGCGCCGGCAAGTCAACGCTGGTGGATATCATTGCCGGCATCATCGAACCGACCGAGGGGGAGATCATTGTCGGCGATAAGAAATACACCACCCTGTCGCGGATTGCTGCCAAAAGAGAGCAGATCGCGGTGGTCACGCAGGAGCCGCAGGTGATCCTGGATCTCACGGTGGCCGAGAACCTCTTCCTCGGGGACTTCGGGGAGAGGCGCATGATCGTCAACTGGCAGGAGCTTTACGCCAAGGCGGACCAGGTGATCGCCAAGGCCAACCTGAAGATCGATGCCAGGTCCAAGGCGGGAGATCTGTCCATGAGCGAACGGCAATTGCTGCTTGTGCTCAAGGCCTGTTACGTGGAGGATGCCCGGATCGTGATGCTGGACGAGGCTTCGGCCAGCCTGTCCCAGGATGATGAGAGGCTGCTGCACCGGATCATCGCTGAAAGAAAAAGGGAAGGGAACACGGTGATCATCATCTCCCACCGGACCGATGAATTGCTGGCGGTCTGCGACCGGGTGACCGTGGTCCGTGACGGCAGGACCCTGGGCAGCCAAGATTGCAGCCGGTTGAATAAAGAGACGCTCTCTTCCCTGATCGTGGGGGAGGGCTTCCAGCTAAAGGATGTTTTCGGCGGGCTGGACTCTACCAAGGTAAAGAGCAACCAGGTGTTGCTTTCGGTAGAGAACCTGACCAGGGTGGGGGCATTTCAGAATATCAGCCTCACCCTTCGCAAGGGGGAGATCCTGGGTCTGGCCGGACTTAGAGGCAGTGGCCGCACCGAATTCTTAAAAGGCGTGGCCGGGATCGAGCCGGCCGAAGAGGGCACGGTAGCCATCGGCAACCTGAAAACACGTTTCAGCAGTCCCTCGCAGGCACTCAAAAGCGGCATCGTCTACCTGCCGGAAGACCGGGAGCATGAGGGCCTGATCAAATCCCTCACGGTTCGGGACAACCTGAGCCTGAACGCCCTGAGCAGGGTTAGCAAGCGCTATATCATCAACAAGAGTTCAGAGAGGAAGTTTACCTCTGACGTTGTCGAGGCGCTGGGAATAAAGGTGGCGTCAATAGATCAGGAAGTCAACCAGCTGAGCGGCGGCAACAAGCAGAAGGTAGTAGTAGGGAGGATATCCGCAGCGGAACCGCAGGTCTTCCTGCTGGACGAGCCTACCAGAGGCGTGGATATTTCCGCCAAGGAGAGCATCCTGACCATCATCAAGGAGAGATTGAGCGCGGCGGCGGGAGTCATTATCACCTCACCCGGCCTGGACGACCTGATGATGATCTGTGACCGCGTCCTGGTTCTCTATAAAGGTAAGATCATCTCAGAGTTCGACCGGTCGGAGTTCAACGAGGGGGACCTGTTTTTGGCCCTGCAGGGTGGGACCAAGAGCCAGAAGGCAGCCGGTTAGGCTATTGACGAAGGAAGATTGAAAAACCTTGGCAAAGGGGCATAGCTCATGTCATTAAAGTTACGCATGGAATTGCTGCTGCTGGACAACCTGATCTGGGTGATCGTGGCCATTTTCTTCCTGTTCAACCTGCTTTTCACCGAAAATTTTGCTTCCTATGATAACCTGATCAATATCGTGTTCCATTCGTCGATCTTGGGCTTGCTGGTGCTGGCGGAGGGCCTGATCCTGATTATCGGGCACCTCGACCTGTCGATCGATGCCACCCTGGCCTTCGCGCCGGGCCTGGCCATGTTGCTGGCCATGAGATGGATCCATGGCGGGATCGACCCGGTGACGACGATCCTGATCACCCTGGCAATCGGCGCCCTGGTGGGCCTGTTCAACGGATACCTCATTGCCAAGGTCGGAGTCAACCCATTCCTGCAGACACTGTCGATGGAGATCATGCTGAGAGGACTGGTGCTGTTCCTGGTGCCGCTATCCATCTTTCCCCTCAGCCGCATCTATACCTATGCCGGGGCCGGCCGGATCGTCGGCAATATTCCGGCGGCCATCATTGTCATGTTAGCCGCCTACGCCATCTTTCACCTGATCATACAGTACACCACCTATGGCCGCAATTACCTGGCCACCGGGGGCAATCCCAAGGCCAGCTTCATCGCCGGTATCGATACCAGGCGCATGGTCATCTCCGCTTTCGTGATCGCCGGCATCCTGGCGGCGGTGGCGGGCTTGTTGACCGCTGGCAGGCAGGGCTCGGTTTCCAATACCATGGGGACCGGTATGGTGATGTATGCCTTCGCCGGAGCCATCCTGGGGGGCTGCAGCCTGAATGGCGGCAAGGGCACCCCGCTGGGCATGCTCGGAGGCACCATTCTGCTGGGTATGATCTCCAACTCCCTCACCCTGCTGGGAGTTGACGTCACCCTGGTCTCTGCCACGCAGGGCGCCCTGATCTTCCTGGCGATCATTCTCGACCGCGGCAGGGAGCGGGCGCGCAATCACCTGCTGCATCAAGAACAAGTGAAGAAGCTCGCTCTGGAGCCTGGACAACAGGCACAACAGGCGGGTTGAGTCTGATGAATCAGCTGCTGAGGGGGTGAACAGGAGGCGGCCCAGTTTTAAGCATCAGTATTGAAATCAGTTTTGAAAATCGTATTCTAACAATTTAAAAGGAGTGGGGACCGAGTGAGGAGTAAGTGGGTAACCGGTATTTTAATCGTGTTTCTGGCGTTTTCCACCCTGCTGGTGGGTTGCGCTCCCAAACAACAGGCTACTGCTAAAAAGCAGCTTAAAATCGGCATGGTCATCAAGGAGCCTTCTGCTCCATACATCCAGGCTTTCATTCACGGCGCCCAGGACAAGGCTGACCAGTTAGGCGTGAAGCTCGACATCAAGGACGGTCAGGCGGATTCCCTGAAAATTCAGGAACTGATGGACAACTACATCGATCAGAAGTATGACGGCTTCATCATGGCCGGGGCTGTCGATCTCAAGGCGATCGTTCCGGGTATCCAGAGGCTCAACGATGCTCATATACCGATCATGGCCCTCGATACCTCTCCGGAGGGGGGCAAGGTCGACCTGTTCCTGTCCTTTGACCTGGAGCAGTCGAGCAAGAAGGCGGCCGAGATCTTTGTCCAGGGGATCAAGGACCGCAACGGCGGTCAGGTTCCCAAGGGCGTGGTGGTCCAAATCACCGGCGCAACGGCGGACATGTTCGCCCAGGCCTGTGATAAGGGGTTCCATGACGTCATCGATCAGTATCCGCAGTTGAAAGTAGCCACGGCTGACGGCAACTGGGACAACGTCACCGCCAACACCCGCACCGCCGATCTGCTGACCCGCTATGGCAAACAGGTATTGGGCATCTACGTGCAAACGCCGGACATCATGGGCCCCGGTGTCGTCTCGGCCATCGAGGCTGCCGGGCTCAATGCGAAGAATTACGGCATCTGCGGCATCTGCATGGGGCCTGAAGGCGAGGGTCTGATCAAGCAGGGCAAGCTGCTGGCTGTCGTGGAGCAGCCGGCCTATGATTCGGCACAGCTGGCGGTGCAGTATCTCTATGATGAGCTTAACGGCAAACCGATCCCCAAGATCGGCGATACGGTCACCCAGTCAGGGGCACTCTGGTCTCCCGCCAAGGTCGTACAGAACCCGTGGGCGGAAGGCGGCTACATGATCCTCCAGGGGCCGGTTGTTCCCACCCAAGTGAAGGCCGATGATCCCCGTCTCTGGGAGAACAAACTGTCCAGCCTGTGGAAAAATAGCTAACCCCAGGCAAGCGGGACATGATTAATGGTGAAAACAGGCCCCCCGGATCAAACCGGGGGGCCGCTTATAGCTGCCGCATATGAGCCAGGCCGGGGTAGCGATCCCGATCCCGGCCCCGCCGGGAGACCGAGGCGGACGCCGGGTGGAGTGCCGGCGTCCATTGATGGCCGGCTCTGCCCGGGGGTATACTGAACCTGTGCTGCAATGCGCAGATGATACTGGAAAGGTGGACCGATATGGCTGCGAAAGCCCGGGTTGATCTGATCGTACGACATGCAGCCGAATTAGTGACTGTCGCTGGCGGAACTGCCGGTCCGAAACGCGGCCGCGATCTGGCCGAGATCGGTCTGATCAGGGATGGAGCGGTTGCCGCTACCGGCGGAGTGATCATGGCGGTAGGAACCAGCGCCGAGGTGATGGACCTGGCGCAGATCGATGAGGCCACCGTGGTCGTCGAAGCAGAAGGGTTGGTAGTGCTGCCGGGCCTGGTGGACCCGCACACGCACCTGATCTTCGCCGGTTCGCGGGAGTATGAACTGGAACAGAAGATCCGCGGGGCCACCTACCTGGAGATCCTGGCCGGGGGTGGCGGCATCCTGGACACCGTAAGGGTGACCAGGGCGGCAGCCAAGGAGGATCTGGCGGCGATCGCCTCCGGGTATTTGAGAGAGATGCTGGAGCAGGGGACGACCACCGCCGAGGCCAAGAGTGGCTATGGCTTGACCGCAGAGGATGAGGTCAAGATGCTGGAAGTGATCCGGGAACTGCACCGGGAACAGCCGGTGGACCTGGTGCCGACCTTCATGGGGGCGCATGCCGTGCCCCGTGAATATAAAGACCGGCCGGATGCCTTTGTCGATCTGATCATCAGGGAGATGCTGCCGCAGGTGGCCAGAGACGGGCTGGCGGAGTTCTGTGATGTCTTCTGCGAGGATGGGGTTTTCTCCACCGGGCAAGCACGCCGGATCTTGACGGCGGCCCGGGAGCTGGGGATGCAACTGAAGATGCATGCAGACGAGATCGTATCGCTGGGCGGGGCGGAACTGGCGGTGGAACTGGGCGCCACCTCCGCCGATCACCTGATGGCGGTCTCCGGGGAGGGGATCGGGCGGCTGGCTGCCTCCGATACGGTAGCGGTGCTGCTGCCGGCCACCACCTTCTGTCTGATGGGTGAACACTATGCTCCGGCCCGGAAGATGATCGAGGCTGGTGTGGCAGTGGCCCTGGCCAGCGATTTCAACCCCGGCAGCTGTCCGGTCAATTCCCTGCCAATAGTGATGGGGATCGCCTGCCGCCAGTTGAGGATGAGCACGGCAGAGGTGATCTCGGCGGTGACGATCAACGCCGCCCACGCTATCGGGCGGGCGGATGCGGTGGGCAGCCTGGAGGTCGGCAAGAAGGCCGACCTGGTGTTGTTCGACGCCCCCAACCACCAGTACCTGATGTATCGTTTCGGCACTAACCTGGTACGCACCGTAGTCAAGGATGGACTAGTTGTGATAGGAGGATGATCAGCATGGACAAGCTGGTGGAATGCGTGCCTAATTTCAGCGAGGGCCGGCACCCGGAGGTGGTGCGGCAGATCCTAGAGGCGATCGACAGCGTCCGGGGAGTCAAGCTGCTGGACAGTTCCTCCGATGCCAGCCATAACCGCTCGGTGGTGACCTTTGCCGGCGCACCGGAGACGGTCAGACAGGCCGCCTTTCAGGCCGCGGCCAGGGCGGCCGAGCTGATAGATATGGAACAGCACCATGGCGCTCACCCGCGCATCGGGGCCACCGATGTGATCCCCTTCGTGCCGATCGGCGAGACGACCATGGAGGAGTGCATCGCCCTGGCGCGCCAATTGGGGGCGGAGATCGGTGAGCGGCTGCAGATCCCGGTCTATCTCTACGAGGCGGCAGCCACTCGCCCCGAGCGCCGGAGTTTGCCGGCTGTGCGCCAGGGGGAGTACGAGGGTCTGAAAGAGGCGATCCTGCTGCCTGGGCGGCAGCCGGATTTTGGCCCGGCCAGGATGCACCCGACGGCAGGCGCCACCGCCGTGGGTGCCCGCCCGCCCCTGATCGCTTACAACATCAACCTGGATACCGGCGATGTGGCGATCGCCAAGGCGATTGCCAAGACCATCCGTGGCAGCGGCGGCGGCTTCCCTAGCATCAAGGCTCTGGGGGTGCTGATCGAGGACCGCGGCCTGGCCCAGGTGACCATCAACGTTTGCAATTTCCAGGATGTCTCCCTGGTCCGGGTGTTTGCTGCAGTACGGGATGAGGCCGCCCGCCATGGCGTTGCCATCGCGGACAGCGAGATCGTCGGCCTGGTGCCGGCGGCTGCCCTGCCGGAGGCGGCAGTCTCCTGCCTGCAGTTGGCAGGTTTCAAACCGGAGCAGGTGCTGGAGCAGCGCATCTAGGCAGCGCGATTATTGCTTCAATATATGATAATTTATTACTGGTCAAGCCAACGGCAACTAATGAGGGCGTCCGCCTTTCTGAAGATACCAGTATCCGTTTCAGGCAGTTGGCGCCAGTGATCCTGGAAGCTTGAAGAGCTGGACCGGCAGTCGGACACCGTCCCGGGATTCCTGGTGGAATTTCGATGATTGGAAGCAGAAATACCGGGAAAACATGGGCCGATCCCGGTAAGCGAGCGCCAGATTGCAGATGAAAAAACGGAATGTTGAAATGTGCAGGATTATATTGCTTTCTAGCGAAAATGAAGATGTGGTAAAGCAACCTCACGTGATATAATTTTTTATAACGGTAGATTCAGTATGAGGGGAGGGGCGAAAATGTCTGACGGGGAGAGAAAAAGAGATCAGTTGGTTAAAAAGCTGGTAGAGATCAAGCGTCAGAACGTCGAGTTGAAAACGGCGCTAGACGAGCACGCGGCCGTAGATAAAAGCAAGCTGAACTTCTTGCAGGCGATGATCGACGCCCTCCCCATGCCGGTCTTCTATCTGGATTTGTCGGGTGTTTTCCAGGGTTGCAACAATTCCTACGCTGCCATGACCGGTCTGAGCAAAGAGGAACTGCTCGCCATAGACATACGTGATCACGCCCCTCAAGAGTTGGCTGCCAAGTGCCAACAGATGCATCAGGAGTTACTTGCCAACCCCGGGGTGCAAATATGCAACTGCCAGGTCCGGTTTGCCGACGGCCAGAATCACGATCTGATCTGCCACCAGGCAACCTACGAGGACGCATCGGGCAACCCTGCCGGCTCTGTGGGGGCGATCCTGGACATCACCGATCGCCAGCGGGCTGAAAAAGCTTTGAAGAGGTCCGAGGGCCAATGCCAGGCCTTGATGGACGCCGTCGACGACGCCGTCTTCATCATTGATGCCAGAGGAACTTTCACTTACATCAGTCCGGCCATCGAGCGCATTGCAGGCCGCAAGGCAGAGGAGATCATCGGAACCAATTTTGCACGGATCGTGCACCCGGACGATCTTCACGCCGTGATGGGCAAGCTGCAGCAGGCTCTTGCAGGCCAGGATCAATTGTTTGAATTCCGGACCTTCAAGAAAGACGGCGCCATCGGCTACCTCCGGGCATCAGGACGCCTGGTGGTGGAAGAGGAAGACCAGACCCTGACAGGGGTCATCACCGACATCACAGAGCATACCCTTGCCGAGCAAAATTTGCGCCAGAGCGTCTCTGAAGTACAGGCCATCCTGCAGGCTCTGCCCGATCTGTACTTTCGTCTCGACTCCGAGGGCACCATCCTGGATTTGAGGGCGGGGTGCGCCGCCGATCTGTATTATCCCATGGAATCGCTATTGGGAAAAAAAATCCAGGATGTACACCACAGGGTGGGCAAACATTTTAAGCAGGCTATCCAACAGGCGCTGGAGACCAACGCCCTGTCCATCATCGAATATTCCATTCCCCGCAAGACAGGTGAGCAGTTTTACGAGGCCAGATTCGTTCCGCTGCTCGAAGACCAGATTATCGTCGTGGCGCGCAACATCACCGAGCGCAGGAAGGCCGAAGAGGAGCTGGGACTGAGGGCCCAGCTCCTGAATGCCGCCAACGATTCTATCGTCCTGCACGACTTCGAGGGCCGCTTCATTTTTGTCAATGAAGCGGCCTGTAAGTTATACGGATACAGCAATGACGAACTGATGCAAAAAAACGCCTTCGATCTGAATACCCCGGAAACGGCCAGGAGTCAGGAAGCCAGGTCTCAGGAATTGAAAGAGAAGGGCAGGGCCATCTTCGAAGTCGTGAATTTGCGGAAGGACGGTACTCTGCTGCCATTGGAGGTCAATGCCAGTCTGGTCGAAGTCGGCGGCAGGATATTGAATCTGAGCGTTGCCCGCAATATCGCCGAGCGCAGGCGGGTGAATGAGGAATTGAAGAAGGAGCGCGATTTTACCAGCGCGGTGCTGGAGATTGCTGGGGCGCAGGTAGTGGTCTTGGATCGCACCGGACGCATCGTGCGTTTCAATCGCTCCTGCGAACTGTTAACCGGTTATTCTTTTCAAGAGGTTAACGGCAAGTACATCTGGGAGATATTGACGGATGATGAGGCAGCGACCAGGAACCGCGTGGAAAGGGAGCTGGCCGGCGACTTTCCAGGTATGCATGAAAGTTATTGGATTATCAGGTCCGGAGAGCGGCGCCTGATCTCCTGGTCGACCACCGTCCTCCTTGACGATAACAAGAATGTCGAGTACCTAATCGCCACGGGTGCTGATATCACCGAACGCAGGCAGGTAGAAAAGGACCTCCAGGAAGCCAATAATAAACTGGAGACCTGGGTGGGCGATCTGAAAGAGCGGACGCAGGAAATGACGCTGCTCAGCGAAATGGGTGAATTGCTGCAGAGCTGCGAGAGCTTCGAAGAGGCCTATGCAGTCAGCGCCCAGTACATTCAAAAACTGTTTCCCTCCGAGTATGGCGCCCTGTGTCTGACCAGCGCCTCCAAGGATATGGTTGAAGCCGTGGAGATGTGGGGTGATCCTGCCCCTACGGAACGGGCATTCACGCCCAGTGACTGCTGGGCGTTGCGGCGCGGCCGGCTGCACCTGGTTGACGTTCCCCAGCCAGGACTAATGTGTGCACACGTGATTGGCAAGCAGTCGGCCAAGTACCTGTGTGTGCCATTGATGGCGCGTGGCGAGGCCCTGGGGATCCTGCACCTGCGCGATGCCGAAGCAACGGGCCAACAGGGAGCAGAATGGCAGGGCTCCAGTGAGCACAAGCAGCGGCTGGCCAGGGCGGTAGCCGATCAGATTGCCATGGCCCTGGCTAACCTGAGGCTCAGGGAAACACTGCGCAATATGGCCATTCGAGACATCCTGACCGGTCTCTTCAACCGGCGCTATATGGAGGAGTCCCTGGAGCGCGAGCTGCGGCGGGCGGAGCGCAGAAAAACTACGGTGGGAGTCATTATGTTTGACATCGACCATTTCAAGGATTTCAACGACATCTATGGCCATGACGGAGGAGATACGCTGCTGCGAGAGTTGGGCGCCTTTCTAAAGACCAGAACCCGCGGCGAGGATATCGCCTGTCGCTACGGCGGGGAAGAGTTTGTCTTCGTGCTCCCGGAAGCCATGCTGGAAGACACGGTGAACCGGGCGGAGCAGTTGCGTCTGGAAGTGAAACAGCTCCGGGTCTATCACCTGGGCAAACCGCTCGATAATATCTCGATATCCCTGGGCGTATCCGCCTTTCCGGAACACGGTTTTACCGCCGAAGCGATCCTGAAAACTGCCGATACCGCCCTCTACCGGGCCAAGAACGAGGGCCGCGACCGCGTGATCGTCGGCTGAGGAAGGATCATCCAAAAGCATAACCATATACAACACGAGGGCGGCTCAGGAGAATACCAACTCCGGGCCGCCTCATCTTTCGCTGTATTGAATTTAGAAGGCCTTCTTGCTGTCCGGATCTGTCGTAAATGTCGATAAGGTCACATTTGGCTTCATCGACATGGACCGTGATGCTTTTTTTGCGCGAGTCCGTGTCTTCGGTTTTTACGTTCACGTAGCCTTTTTTATGAAGGATTTCGATATTACGGGTGACGGTTGTCTGGTCCATCATGGCGTAATCCGCCAGTTCGTTGACCGATATTCCCCCTTCCTTTGAGGAAATATGCTTCATTCATTTTTCTAAAAAATCGAGGTTGATAAGAGAGGGTGAGGCGTTTAAAAAGTCCCTCCGGTTAGCTGCTTTTTTAGTTTTTGTATTTTGCAAATATTTTGCATTTTTAGATTATTCTTAGATTACGGCTAGTAGAAGGAGATGCTTTCACAGGTTCAGGATTAACGAATAATTCATTGTCAAGAGGCCGGGTCAGTGCCGGATTCCTGTGCAGAGGGGCACCATATGGCCGCGCTAGCTATTTCTGCATAGAGTGTATATTTGGAGACGCCAAGGGGGCCAGGCTCTATAAAGCATGTCTGTAGGCTAAAGGAGAGGATGAAATTGTTGATGGGCTGCTGCGGCCGTAGGAATGGGAGAAAGCTGTTGTCCGTGCTGGTCCTTCTGCTATTCGTGGTAACCAACAGCTTTATGGTTATAACCCCGACTTTGGCGGGCGCTGCTGGTTCCGGAGCGGATACCGTGTCCGGGAGCGTTTACAGTGATGCTTCCGGGACGGGCGGTGCCGGTGGAGTCGCTTCCGGTATCTCCGGCGATACCGGCAGTTCGTCTGATACGTCTGGTGATTCCGGCAGCCAGTCGATACCGTCGAGTGTCTACAGTGGCACCGATGACCAATCCACTTCCTCCAGCGTCTACAGCTCCGACGGCGGCCAGGGTACCGGTGCCCCGGTGGTCAAGCCCGCACTCACCCTGATCAGTCCTCTGGATGCCACTCCCCCCTCGAGCCCCGCGGCCGATCATCCATCCGGAAGCTACCTGGCCGGTACTACCGTGTCTTTGAACACCGCCACTGCCGGTGCCGACATCTACTACACCACTAACGGCTCCTCGCCGGAGGATGACGGCCAGCTCTATACTGGGCCGATTACTATGGACAATTTCGCGCTTAAAGCCGTGGCTGTAGCAGACAGTGTCTACAGCGACGTCGTGGAGTACGACTACACGGTTGCTCCAATCATCTTTGAGCGGTGGGATCTCACGAACAGCGGGTTGGCTAACGCCGGAAATGACTCCAATTTTCAGGTTGGGGCATCCTTCTCGTCGTCTTCCCAGATCACCGGCATTACTTTCGATTACGCGTCTGATGATGGCAATACCTGGAACAGCCTGGACAGCTGGACATCCATCAGCAGCGACTCCGGCGTTCATGCCGGATCATCCGCCAACTCCTGGACTAGGAGCTTGAGTATAGATCTGAGCGGCGTCTCTGACGGGACCTACCAACTGCGCGCCACCGCCACCGATGGCCATAGCAACAGCCTGACGTCGCCCGTGGCCACCATCACCATCAATACGGCGCCCCAGGATGTCACGAACCTCACGGTTACCCCCAACGCCGACAACAACGCCCTTGTCCTTACTTGGACGAACCCCCCCGATTTCAGCTACGCAGCCGTCTACAAATACATCTACGGTTCGGAAGAGGAGCCGGGCTACGGCTACTGGCAGACACTGGACTACTATGTAACCACTGACACCTATACCGACACCGATGTGAATTTTTATAATACTTATTATTACAAGGTGCAGACATGGAGGTACGGCAATTACGGAAGACAGACCTCGCCGGACCCACCGGTGGCGTCCGGCGCCTTGACCGTAACCGGCCCGATCACCTTCTACCGGTGGGACGATAACAACGGCAACGTCACCGCCAACAATGCCTCAGACTTCTACGCCTCTGCCTCTTTCATGGCGCTGCAGGATATCCAATCGATCGAATTTGCCTACTCCACCGACGGGACGACTTTTCAGCCGGTCCCGGCAGCGCTGCTGTCGTACAGCGGGTCTCTCGACCACGACACCTATAGCAACCAGTGGGACAATTATATCGATCTCAACTTCAGCAGCCTGGCCGACGGTCAGTACTGGCTGCAGGCCACCGCTACGGATGCCGACGGACATAACCTGTCGGTGCAGCAGCAGCTCACCAAAAAGACTACCTGCGGTGATGCCACCGGCCTGACCGTGACGCCCAACGCCGACAACAACGCCCTCGTCCTTACCTGGACGAACCCTGCCGATTTCAGCTACGCCCAGGTTTACCGCTGGGTATATTATTCGGGGAACAGCGGCAACGGCTGGTGGGACGAGTATGACTATGACTGCACCACCAACACCTATACCGACGCTGGTAATATTTACAGCCTGCAGCTGTACAATACCTACTACTATAAGGTGGTCTGCTACGACTCGGTGGGCAACCAGTCCACCAATCCTCCGGTGGCAACCGGCAGCCTGAAAGCTGATCCGATCACCTTCGAGAAGTGGTACCTGGGCGGCAGCAACAACCGAATATATAGCGGCAATGCCTCCAGTTACGAGGTGGAGGCCTACTTCCTGGCCCCCAAGCAGCTTGCCTCGATCAGCTTCAACTACTCCCAGGACAGCTCTACCTGGCAGCCCCTGGATATGTACACCTCCTACGTCTATGGCCCCGGTTACAGCAGCTACTCCAATGAGAGCTACAGCTATATCTACCTGAATGTCGGCGGCTCCAACGGCCTGCCGGACGGAACCTATTACATACAGGCGGTGGCCACCGACACCAGCGGCAACAACCTGGCGGTGAGCTGCGTGGTCTACAAGGACACCACGCCCCCGGCCAATGTGACCAACCTGACCGCTACCCCAGATGCTGCTAATAACTCTATAGTGCTCTCCTGGACAAATCCCTCGACAGACTTTGACCACGTGAGAATATTGAGGAATGGCGGCTACCTGGTTGATAATATCACTGGCTCCTCTTACACGGACACCTCGGTCACGCCGGGCATCACCTACCAGTACCAGGTGATCGCCTATGACGCCTTCGGAAACCAGGCGACCAATCCTCCCAGCGTCAACGGAGTCATTCCGGTGCCAGACCCCACTCTGTACTACTTCTCACCCTTCGACAGCACGAGCAAAACCTGCAGTACCTCCAACAACTCCCTCAATCTGCAGGCTGTCTTCACAGACGACCAGGCGATCGCCTCCATCCTGTACGAGATCTCCCCGGATGGCACCTCCTGGACGGCGCTCAACGCCGGCAACACCACCCCGAACTCTGCCAGTTGGGGCTACTACCTGAACTATTCATGGGATATCAGCAGTTTCGGGAACACCAGCTACCAGGTACGGGCCACCGCCATTGATGCCGGCAACCGGTCGGCTTCGGTGGTGGGAACGGTGTACATCTGGCACGTAGCGCCTTCTGCCCCGCCCAACTTCACCGCTACCGTCAGTACCTCCCCGGCTAGCGTCACCCTGGCCTGGGACCCGGTAGCCGGCGCCACCGACTACTACCTGTACCGCTACAATGCCAGTGGCTACTACAGCAACAGCTGGAGGATCTATTCCCCCAACTGCAGCTACACCGACACCGGTGTCTACGTGGGCAACACCTATAAATACAGCCTGTGGGCTGCAAACCCCTACAACGAGAGCAACCTGGATAGTGTGTTCGTGGATGTCTACAATGGCCCCACACTGAGCCTGGCCGGGGGGCCGATCGTCTATGCAAACAACTCCTCCTATGCCCTGACCGGGGTGACCGACCCTGCGGCCACCCTAACGGTGAACGGGAACAGCGCGACGGTGAACAGCGACGGCTCCTTCAGCTACAATACCACCCTGACCTCGACCACAAGCTACTTCACCGTCGTCGCCACGCTGGGTGGATCCAGCCATACCCTGCAGCAGCAGGTGACGCTGGACACCTCCGTGCCCAGTTGCTCTTACTGGTCCCCATCCGACAGTACGCCGTCCTACCCTACGGTGGTTGGCGGCAAGAATGTGCAGATCTACGCCTACTTCTACGATAGTACTAGCAGCATTGCCTACACTGTGCTCCAGGTCTCCAAGGATGACGGGGCGACCTGGATCGATGTTGCTCAGGCCACCGCTACAAGCAGTTTCTACTGGGACAGCACCGCTCCCGTGGGCAGCCCCCCGTCCCCGCTGGCTGACGGCTCCTACAAGTTCCGGGTGGCCGGCTACGACCAGGCCGGCAATGTCGGCTACGGCAGCATCCACGTTTGGACGGTGGTCAACACTCCCCCGGCGGTGCCGCAGGGCCTCAGTGCCTCCGCCGCGGTAGGGCAGGTCACCCTCACCTGGCAGGCCGACACCACCGGGGAGACCAACCTGTACGGATATAAGGTCTACCGCTCCACTGCCTCTGGTAGTGGTTATACTCTGCTGGTTAATATCTACATGAGCAGCGGCAGCATCAGCACGACATATAAAGATACCAGCGCCGTCCTGCTAAATGGGGCTACCTACTACTATGTGGTGACAGCGGTGGATCAGCACTCCAACGAGAGCGCTTTCTCCAACGAGGTGCAGGCGCAGGTACTACCAGATACCACGCCGCCCAAGCTCACATCCTATCCCTGGATGGGCCAGACGGGCACTATTACGATCGGGCCTAGCTACACCGGCTCGAGTTGGTATACATATATCTACGCCACAGACAACTCACCGCAGGGGGTGAAGAGCTTCATCTGCGGGATCTCCTCCGACAACGGGACGACCTGGGCCTATAAGACCTATAACGCTAACAACTACTATGGCAACAGTTACATCACTTACTCCCTGTATAATTTCAGCAGCAACCTGGCACAGGGCGACTACCTGCTGAGCTTCAGCGCCACCGACTACTCCGGCAACAGCTCCACCCCGGCGATCGTCAGCATCCATGTCAATCTCACCATCACCGCCCCCCAAAATTTAACCGCCAAAAAGGGGCAGGTGTCGGTGATCTTATCCTGGGACCCGGTCACCGACCCCAATCTCTCCTACTACTCCATCCAACGGTCCACTTACATCACCGGCGGCTTCAGTTCTATCTACACCGTCTCCAGTACGACCACCACCTATACGGATACGACGGTCACCGTCGGCAAGACCTACTACTATCTGGTGCAGAGCGTCGATAAGTACGGCAACACGGCCAACTCTAACATTGTCTCCGGGCAGGGAGCGGATGACCTTACTCCGCCTAACATGATCAGCATCTCTCCACTCGACGGGGCCAGCGCCGGCGGCCCGCAGATAGCCATCTCTGTCCTGGCCTCTGATAACAAGTCGGTAGCCTCCGTCAGCGCCTCCTGCTCCGGCGACGGGGGGGCCACCTGGACGCCCATCGGCACCGGCGGCGGACCCAGTTTCTATACCACCCTGGCCAACGGTGACAGGGAGTACAGCGCCTCCCTGTACTGGAGCACCACCGGCCTGGCCTCCGGCCAATATAAGGTGAGTGTCACCGCCACCGACCAGTCCGGGAACGTGAGCACTCCGGTGGTAGTCACCTGGAACCTCGACCTGTCCGTCAGCGCCCCCACCAACCTGCAGGCCACCACGCAGGACGGCAGCATCTACCTGACCTGGAATGCGATCACCGATCCCGATGTGCGCACCTACTCCACCTACCGCGTCTGGAGGGGCACCAAGTCCGGCGGGCCCTACAATATAGATATCGGGTGGGCCAACCAGAACTCGCCCGGCATCAACGATATCAACGACATCCTCCCCGCCACCACCTACTACTACGTGGTGGACAGCTACGACAGCCTGGGCAACACCGCCCGCTCCCAGGAGCTGGCCGTGACCACCCTGGCCGATACCACTCCCCCCTACATCAACAGCATCAGCCCGGCCTCCGGGGTCACCATCGGCGGCCTGGACCCGGTCATTCTGTCAGTCAACTTCCGGGATGATTACGCCCTGGACAATGCCAAGGTGCTGATCGACTATTCCGGCGATGGGGCCTCCTGGAACTACATCGGCCAGGCTTTTTACGGCTGGTATTACAATGCCTATGTCTGCCAATGGAACCTCACCAATGTGGCCAGCGGCACCTACAGCGTCCGCTATTCCGTTTACGACTCGGCGGGCAACCTCAGCCGACAGACCTACATCTACCAGGTTGACCGCACCGCCCCATCCGCCCCGACAAACCTGATCGCCATCTACGGCAACGGGGAGATCGGCCTCTCCTGGCAGGCTCCGCCCGAGGCCAGTGCGGATCACTACAACATCTACCGCGCCAATGAGGAGGCGGGGCCTTATAGCAAGGTCAGCACGGTCCAGGGGCGCAACAACGTATTCTACGATGATAACACGGTAAGTGCTGGATTGACCTACTACTACCAGGTAACTGCCGTAGATAAGTTCAAGCAAGAGAGTCTCGCCTCCAACACTGCCAAGGCTGCTGCTGTGACGGACACCACCCCGCCGGTGGTGCAGGGGATCGACCCGGCGGACGGCACTCTGCTCGGCCCCCTGGACACCATCACCGTGGTGGCCACAGACAACGTTGCCCTGGCCAACATTAAACTGCAATACACCTTGAACGAGAACGGCACCGGCTGGTCCGACATCGCCACCATTGCCACCCAGAACAAAGCGGTCTTCCAGTGGGCGCCCCCCGCCGGGCTCGACGGGGCGACGGTACTGGTGCAGGCGATTGCCGAGGATGCCGCCGGCAACTTTAGCGACGGGACGCCGGGCCGCGGCTACATCGTGGACACCGAGGGCCCCGCCCAGGTGACCGGCGTGGTCTATAGCAACGTCACCGCCACCGGGCTGATCCTGAACTGGAACGACGTGCCGGACAATGACTTCAACTACTTCGTGGTGCAGCGCAAGGACAGCCCGACAGGCGACTACGAATACCTCACTCCCGACGGAGGACTCACGCCGAATCTTTCATATGCCAATAAGATCTCCAACGCCCGGGGGGTGCAGGTGACTGGCCTGCAGCCGGAGACCAGCTACTGGTTCCGGGTGGTGGCCTATGACAAGCTGGGCAACATGGGCGCCTACTCCGACGATCTCCAGGTGACTACCACTGGGGATACCACTCCGCCGCAGGTCTCTGTGTCACCACAGCCGGGGATGTTCAACCAGACGATTCCCATCGGCGTGCAAGCCGTCGACGATATCAGCGTCGCCTCGGTGACCATCCAGTATTCCATCGACCAGAAAACCTGGACGGATCTGTACACCCAGAACTTCGGCGCAGCATATTCATCAGCCAGTGCCAGCTACCAGTGGGACGTCTCGGCGCTGCCGGAGGGATCCTACTACGTCAGGGCGCTGGCCAGCGATAGTTCAGGCAATACCGGCTACTCAGCCATCTACGAATACATCGTCGACTACACGCCGCCAACTGCCCCCACCGGCTTGACGGCAACAGGCACCGCCGGCTACATCGAGCTCGACTGGAACCAGAATACGGAGCAGGACCTGGCTAGCTACCGGGTTTACCGGGCAGACTCTGCGGCCGGACCCTATACACAGCAGTATGGAGGCGTCTACGCCTCGGGCAGTGGCGGGTTGTTGTACCGCGACCATGCGGCGCCCGGTAGTATTTACTACTATGAGGTGACCGCTCTCGACCTGACCGGCAACGAGAGCGCGGCGGCCGGTCCGGTGTCCGCCAGCCTGGGAGTAGATACCACCCCGCCCACCATCGTCGGAGTGTCGCCGTCATCCAACCGGGTGCTGGCGGCCAACCCCACCATCCAGGTGCTGGTCACCGATAACTACCAGGTGGCCCAGGTCAAGCTGGATTACCAACCGGACGGTGCACAGGCTTCTTCCTGGTTGCCTATCGGCAGCCAGAGCTTCGATTCCTACTATGCTCAGCCAAGCTTCAGCTGGAACACCGCCTGGCTGGCCGACGGCCGGTACGTGGTGCGGGTAAGCGCCACTGATGCCGCTGGCAACGTCAGCGTTCCCGACTATGTCTACTACACCCTGAATGTAACACCGCCGGCCGCCCCGGTGCTGACGGCAACCAACACCAACGGCGGCTTCCGGATCGACCTGTCCTGGACCTCCGGGCACGAGCCTGACTTGACCGGGTTCATAGTAATGCGGCATACCCCGGGCGGCCAGTTCTCCGCTCTCGAGCGACAGAAGGGAACCAGTTTCAGCGATACCCAGGTTGAGGCGGGAACACTTTACACCTACATGGTGGAGGCGGAGGATACCTACGGCAACATCAGTCAGAGCAACCAGGTAACGCAGGAGGCCACCAGCGTGGACACCACTCCGCCGGTAGCCGTGGCCTCGGTCGACCAGACAACGGTGACCACCGGGATGGAAGCCGGCTTCGACGCCACCCAGTCCACGGACAACGACCGTATCGCCAACTACCGGTGGGACTTCGGCGACGGCAGCCCCGCGTCCGACCTCGCCCAGCCATCGCACGCCTACAGCGATCCCGGCACCTACACCGTGAC